>Ga0315314_1000029_pt1 | contig 201848 bp, 201 predicted proteins | sample TDP9_MG_FD_203631 | JGI IMG/M metagenome (GOLD analysis project Ga0315314, IMG submission 203631) | Freshwater sediment microbial communities from Lake Towuti, South Sulawesi, Indonesia - TDP9 | ecosystem: Environmental > Aquatic > Freshwater > Lake > Sediment | place: Indonesia: South... | reverse complement strand
AAGGATACTTCACCTGGACTCCAAATGAAGATCAGGGCCCAGCCAACTACACCATAAGAATCATAGTTTCAGACGGAAGCCTCACCGACTACCAGGACATCGTTGTCACAGTCAACGAGGTTTAGTATCGAGGCAACACGGATAGTTCAACTGCCGTCTCGGATGTGCGCGCGTACGCACACAACTCTTGGGAGCTACACTGAATGAAAATTTCGGGTTTCCACCTTACACGCAGCGCATTAGCGGTAAGCATCAAAGCTATGGCTCAGTTACTTGCAACCATAGCCATCTTCTATGGGGGCTCTAACCATCATAAGTAACATGAATAGAAGGTGAGATGAGATGAATAAGAAAGTTGTTCATTTAGCTTTGGCTCTGGCTTTGGTTAACTTGTTTATAGGTGTTATCAATGCTTTAGACTTGGGAGTTTTAGAGGAGAATTTAGTTCCCTTTCCCATGTCTGGCTCAACTACTCTTCAAGATGGAACTGTATTAGTTGTGAGATATGATTGGGGGTATAGAAACCAAATTTTCAAAAGCGTAGATAATGGTAAAACTTTGGCATATCTTTCCACTTTGCCAGTTAATACTACGAATATAACGACTCATAGTGCCAAAATGTATTGCACAAGTCGGGATACCGTACTTGTAGCGGACGGTGGTTGGTGGCGAATAGGTAAAATTTTCCGTTCCCAAGACAAAGGCTTAACTTGGTCAGTAAGAAAGACTTTGGAAGTTAATGAAACCATCTGGAGCTTCTTTGAGGATTCACATGGAAGAATTTATGCAGGTGTGTATTCCTATGATAATCCAATAACTTTGACTCATGCAAAACTTTTGAGGTCAATAGATGATGGGCTAACATGGAACGTAATAGCCTATTTTTCAGGTTATAGGCATATTCATGATGTTTTCGTCAATAAATACAACGGCTATATATACGTTGCAGTTGGCGACTGGCCGCTAGCGTTAATGCGTAGTAAAGATGACGGCGTATCGTGGACTAACCTTGATTCAATTCACCTGTACACAGCTATTAATGGAAAAGGAGACAGTAATACTATTTATGTTGGACAAGATGGATACAGCGCGATTTACAGGTTTAACGACACCGGTGAATCGTCAATAATACTAGAAAAAGTATATGACTATGGTAGCAGGTTAGGCGGTAACATATTTTGGATGGTAAAAGTAAAAGGAAAATTAGTCTTTGGCACTGTTTCTCCACAGACAAACTGGAAAGCAGTTCTCGGCGTTTCTGACGCAGAGTGGAACACTTTTTACAAAGTGTTGGAAAGGACGACATTAAAATCTTGGCAAGGATTTAATATTCCAACGAGAAGCTATTGGAATATCAGCAAAATCTACGTCCAAGACACTGCCCAATCATCTCCCTATGGCACGGCTTATGAACCATCACCCACGTCTCCTTTACCTCCGAGTCCATTTATTTTTGAGAGTGGTTTTGAGACTGGTGACTTCAGTGAATGGACTGGAACCTATACCAGCACGGGTGAAGCTGCGGCGGTTGTCCAAACCCTGCGCTATCATGGAAAATACAGCGCTAAGTTCACCTCAAACGGAGGCGGCGGAACCGAAAACGCCCATGTTTACAAGAGCCTGTCACCAACTAGGTCAGAGCTTTACGCACGCGCATACGTCTATGTAGATACCTCCGGAATTGCAGACAATGGGGATCGCCATTGGTTTATTTCATTTAGAAGCCCATCATCGGGACTGGCCTGGGCTGGCTGGTACAAGATTGCGGGAAAAATCTATTGGGCTCTAACCATAAGAGACGGAGCCAGCTGGGTGAACAGTCTTGCAGGAAACCCTTCAGCAGGCCAGTGGTATTCTGTTGAACTTCACTGGGTTAAGGATGGCGTAAACGGTTACGGTGAAATGTGGGTTGACGGCGTTCTTCTATGTTCACTTCACAATAAAGACACGGACAACTTTGGCGACGCCAGCGTTGCCCGCTTCGGACTAGAAGCAGTCAATGTAGCTTATACTAGAGCTTACATCGATTCTGTCGCTATAGACGATGAATACATTGGATCTACACTATCTTACACTTTTGGTTTGGAGTCTTAGAGGACACGGCTGCCACCTCTAATCTTGGCTCTATAGCTTTTGCCGGCGTATCATATGCTTCTCTTCCAGATAACGCGTATAAGCCTGCTGGCACCTACACTGCTGAGTACATTGCTGAAGACGGCTACGTATTTGATCACTGGGAAACAACTGATCTGGTCTCTGTATCTGATATGAGTGCTAATCCAACCACTGTAACTGTCTTAGGTAATGGAACCCTTAGAGCTGTCTGCACGTGGGCTCCTTAGTATCGAGGCAACACGGATAGTTCAACTGACGTCTCGGCTGTGCGCGCGTACGCACACAACTTTTTGGGGCTGACACTGAATGGAAATTTCGGATCTCCACCTTACACGCAGCGCATTAGCGTTAAGCATCAAAGCATTCGCTCTATTGCTCGCAACCATAGCCATCTTCTATCAAGACCTAGCCATACTAGCTAACGAAGCCCTAAAAAGCGAACTCATGAGCTACATCCTAGCTATACCCTTCCTACTCATCTACACACTATACCGAAAAAGGAAAATGCTTAGAGCAGTCATCCCATCCGAAACAACCAACCCCACCCGAAAACCAACATACACACGTGAAATCGTTGGCGCCCTCCTATGCCTCACAGCCTTTCTACTCTACTGGCACGGATCCTACACCTTCCACCCACTTGAATACCACATGATTTCCCTACCCCTATTCACCGCCGGACTCGTCCTCATAATATTCAACACAAAAACACTCAAAATCCTAGCCTTCCCCATAGCCTTCCTCCTCTTCCTAACGCCTCCACCACTAGAAATCATCTACGAAGTTGGCGCAACCCTATCCACCTTCAGCTCCGAAGCCGCCTACAACTTCCTCAAAGCCATAGGACTGCCCGTAAGCTTGGCAGCTCAATATGGATCACCCTTGATAATACTCAACAAATCGGAGGGACCTCTCACATTCGCCATCGACATAGCATGCGCAGGCATATACTCCCTCATGGGATTCACCATCTTCGCGGTTTTCGTCGCATACATCGCAAGAGGAGCCGCATGGAAAAAAGCAACCGTGTTCCTCGCAGGCATCCCACTAATCTGTAGCCTCAACATCACCCGAATAATCATCACCGTGCTGATAGGCAACCAGTACGGAGTGGAGACAGCAATGCAAGCATTCCACCTATTCGGAGGCTGGGCTCTAATTTTCATCGGAACCCTCATCCTATTAACCCTATCCGAAAAAATCTTCAAAATCCAACTCTTCACAAAAAAACCAAAACTAACGCCTTGCAACAACTGCAATAAAAACCCAGAAAATAAACAACATTTCTGCCCAGCTTGCGGAAGAACCTTAAACCCCATGAACCTTGAGCTCTCTAAAAGAGACCTAAGCAAAATATTAGTCCTCATAATAAGCGCAATTCTTATAATCAATCTGCAGGTACCTGTCTTCGCCCTAACCGAGGGACCTGCAGAAGTCACCATCCAAACGCTAGGCGGCGAGCAAGCCATCACCCAAATCCTGCCACAAATCCCGGGCTACACAACCCATTTCATGTACAGAGACACAAAGTTCGAACAACGAGCTAAACAAGACGCCTCACTCGCCTACGCATACAAGCCCACCGACCCCTCAAAAACAACAGTCTTTGTAACCATAGAAATAGCTAATACGCGGTCTTCCCTCCACGCTTGGGAAGTCTGCCTCATCACATGGCGACTAACCCTTGGATACCAACCGATAGTAACACAACTAAGCCTAAGAGATGTTCAACTCCTGCAAAACCCACTCATAGCCGCCCGCTACTTCGCCTTCCAAGAAATCAAATCCAACACAACCCAAGTAGTCCTATACTGGTACGAAAAGGCCCTCTTCAACACAGGCTCAAACCCAGAACAAAAACACGTAAAAATAAGCCTAATTGCCTTCACCAACAACCCAGAAAACATCCATAGCATAGAAGAACAGCTCCTACCATTCGGCAAAGCCATCGCCAACTACTGGCAACCCATCAAAACCTGGTCTCAAATCGCCCTACTAATCTCCCAGAACGGAATCACCCTCATAGCAATAACAATTGCATTACTAGTAACCATCCTATCATACCAAGTCATAAAAAACAGAGAAGAGAAGAGATCAAACCTAAAACTCTACAACAAACTTGCTCTAAAAGAGGAAAAACTCATACTACAAGCCGTTCATCAAGCCGCCAAGGAAGACAAATCCACCGGCATCACGGTAGCCTCCTCCTATCGTAAACTTGCGGGAAAACCCATTGATTTAAATGTGCTTCTCGAAAAGCTTGATGAAGCCTATAAGGCTGGTCTCATAGAAAGGGAAATAGCCAACAGAGAAGATGAACCAATACTCACATGGAAAACCCAAATATCCTTTCCCAAATCATTCATCACTCTAAGAAAAATCATTTCCTCGATGCTTCACAAACCCCCTCAGGTAACCTGAAAAACAAAGAGTGAAGACGAAAATATGGATAGGTGAACCGATTTGCACATGAACCTAAGCAATCTTCTCACTCAAGTATTCATTATCGTAGCGCTAGAATTCGCATTAGTAATTGTAATCATCGCAATTGGAATATTAAGAACCAAAAAACAACAGGTGGAAAGCAAAAAAGAAGCATTGAGGCATAAACCATCGAAGCGCAAACGTAAACTCCCCTCTCTAATAATAAGTTACATACTTCTGCTTTTAGGCGCAATATCACTCACAATTTCAATCATTTACGTGTCACCTATCATGGCATTCATTGGTTCAGGCTTAACTTTTTGGGGCGCCCTCCTCCTATTCATAAGACCCACAAAACTCGTGAAAGTCAACCTCTTAGATTCCACTACCATCTCTTCGCTTACCACAATCAACCATATAATAGACGACTTGAAATACAAAGGTAAAGCCATTTATCTGCCACCCAGATACCTCAAGGGACTCAAAGGCGGAACAATATTCATTCCGTCCAAAAAGGAGATCGTTATACCGTCAGTTGAAGAGGTAGCCCAAGAAAAAGTTTTCCTTAAAAATCCCGACGGCATATCCCTCACTCCACCAGGGCTAAGCCTCGTAAACCTCTACGAAAAAGAACTGGGAAAAGACTTCGCCAAAGTCAACCTCAACTACCTACAGAACAACCTACCTAAACTCTTCATAGAAGACTTAGAAATAGCTGAAGACTTAGAAATCAACGTAGAAGGCAACATGATTCAAGTAAAAATAACAGGATCCATCTACAACAACCTCTGCAAAGAAGCAAGAAAACTCCCAAACATATGCGGCTCCCTAGGCTGCCCCCTATGCAGCTCCATCGCAGTCGCCCTAACCAGAGCCACAGGCAAACCCATTGTCATCAAAAAAACCGATCTCTCTAAAGATAACAAGATAATCGAAGTCTATTATCAAATAATTGAGGAATAAAAGTGCAGTTTCCGTTATCCCTCTGGGACGTCAGCCTCTGGCTAGCCATCACCTCAATCATCCTATTCGCAACATCAGAGCTCCTCTCTCCATACTACGGACAAACCAACATCATCATTAACAAAAAGAGACTAAGAACAGCAGCATTAACCCTCGCCCTACTATTCATGGGCACCGTTCTGATACGAATATACGAAATAGCTCTACCTTGACAAACCTCGCAAATTAAATCGCTGACATAGAAACGTTCTACTAGATCGCATTTCTAGAACAACTAGGTAACATTTCCATACCAGTTTATATGGAGCCAACCACAAGATTTTTTGGTGAAGTGGTTAAGATGAAACTCAAATTGCCCATAGCAATAGTATTCTTTTTCCTAGGACTGTTACTAATCAATGGTGGCCTAGCTTATGCAGAGGAGCTGAAGGGAACGGTTGGTAGTCTCAATGCCCTAAATTCAGGATACGCTATTACTCGATGGCCACCGAGTGACGGTATATATTTGGTAGGCGAGGATCTCACAGTGAGAGCCTGCACAACCGAATATCCCGAGGCTGTAATGGTCGTGTTTAGGTGGCATTTTCCGGATGGCAGCAGTTTTGACACAGACCCTAAACCACTCGTACCCAGCGGCGACACTTGGAACGGAAATCCCATATGGGACGCATATGACACTCAGACCCTATCTCTTGTAGGAGACTATGGAGTCCAAGCACTGTTCCTCAACACGGATCGTGATCTGCAGGGACCACTCAACCCATATATAATCACTGATATAAGAGCAATATCAGGACATGCTATTCCAGAAGTACCATTCGGCACAATCGCAACCATAGTGGTCATGATTGGAGCCTTAAGCGTCTTCGCAATAAAAAAGAAAGTTTTCGTGCCTAAGAGATAGCCACTGCCTCAATAACACGTTTTTAAACATCCCCGATTAAATAAAGTTAGGAGAGTCCCTGTTGCCCAGTAAACAGTCCGACACAACCATAGACCATTACATAGCGGAGGTCATAAAGAAGAATAACCCAAAAACAGTTAAAGAACTTGTCAAATTGCTCCAACCAAAACATCCCATTTCCGAACAAAAAATCTTGGAGCACATTCTGCGCCTAGAAAATCAAGGAAAAATAGTCTTGACGGAACATCAGCCTCCGCTATTTCCTCTGCTTAAAAACTATCTGTTTTCTGAAAAAGCAGATTGGTACTGGACAATCATCGCCCTAGCCGTAGCCACTTCAGCACTCGTCTTCACTGTTCCAGAAAACGCCTACCCCATCGTATACGCAAGATACCTGCTCGGATCCATCTTCGTCCTATTCCTCCCAGGCTACAGCCTCATAAAAGCCCTATTCCCAACAAAAGAACTCGACAACATAGAACGCTTAGCACTAAGCATAGGAATGAGCCTAGCCATCGTCCCCATCACCGGACTCCTCCTCAACTACACACCATGGGGCATAAGAACCACCCCAGTCACCCTAAGCCTACTCGCCCTAACCACAATCTTTGCCACCGCAGCCATCATACGAGAACACCAAGCCAAACTAAAAGGAAACCAATAACACATTCAACGCAAATAATCAGCACGGTCTCAATTGTGTGTATAGATTAAAGGAGTCTCACATGGAAACTTGTGACATACCCGGAGGAACCGTCAAAATAGCACTGACTAACGCTTTCCAATACCTAATCGTGGGCCTATTCTATATTATTGTGACAGCTTCCGCGCACGCAAGGCTTAAATTTGAGTGCTAATTAAGTATAATTAGAAATTACTATAATTAGAGGAAGATTTGATGAGCCAGCCGTCGAAAAAACGATCTGAACGAAAGAAGTTTACCACTGTGTCAATACCTACACCGTTATTTAAGAAAGTGGAAAAACGAATAAAAGGAACAGGATTCACCTCCGTATCCAGCTACGTCACATACGTACTAAGAGAAATTGTAGCCGAGAAAGAGGAAGAAGCTGAAAAGCCTTTCACTAAGGAAGACGAGGAAAGGGTGAAAGCCAGACTGAGAGCACTAGGCTACATCGACTAATAGGAGCCAAAACCTTATGGGTGACTATCTCACAGATCTCGAGAAAAGAAGCATATCCCTCATAAGAGAAGCTAAGGCCCAGTTCAAAAACCCAGCAGTCCTATGGAGCACAGGCAAAGACTCCACCACAACAGTTTGGCTGTGCAAAAAAGCTTTCTTCGGCAAAATTCCTTTCCCAGTAATCCACATTGACACAAGCTACAAGTTCCCTGAAATATATGAATTTAGAGACAAAATCGCAAAAGAATGGGGCTTCAACCTAATCGTTGCCAAAAACGAAGAAGCCTTAAGAACAGGCATGTCTCCGGAAAAAGGCAGACTCGACTGTTGCACTCTACTAAAAACAGAGGCTCTAAAAAGTCTGCTCAAAGAAGAAGAGTTTGACGCTCTGATTCTTGCAATAAGAAGAGACGAGCATGGAATCAGGGCTAAAGAGAGATATTATTCTCCACGAGACACGGAGTTCAAATGGGACTATTCAGATCAGCCAGCTGAGTTATGGGACTTATACGTAAAACCCTCAGAAGACTTTTCTCACATGAGAGTTCACCCAATCCTACACTGGACCGAACTAGACGTATGGGAATATGTAAAGCAAGAAAACCTGCCCATAAACCCATTGTACTTCGCGGAAAACGGGAAAAGATACCGAAGCCTCGGATGCATGCCCTGCACAATACCTGTACCTTCAAAAGCAAGCACAATAGACGAAATCGTTCAAGAACTCAAAACTTCAACCACCCCAGAAAGGGCGGGAAGATCACAAGACAAAGAAAAAGCCTACATGATGCAGAAACTGCGAAGCCTAGGCTATATGTAAAGTGGACAACCATGATAGTCCTCGCCCTAGACGCCTTAGACTTTAACCTGATCCAAAAATTCGAATGTAGAAACCTAATGCAAAAAGAGTATGGGCAAACAGATATTTCAGACTTCAACCTCGAAAGAACCATAGTCCTGTGGGCATCCTTCCTCACAGGCAAAAACATGGAAACAAGAATCCCGTTGAAAACCCAATGGGAATTTAAGCTATCTGTTGACGAAACTTTTCTAAAATTCTTCAATCCCTTCAAAGCAATAGACGTACCAGCATTCTCCTTCAAACAACAAAGCCATGCAGAAGAAAGAAAACTTCTGAAAAATTACTTCGACGACAAAGCAACCATCGAAGAATTTGACGCCGTCGTTTGGAAATACCACGAAGAAAACAAGAAAGAACTCTTCAGTTCCTTAGGCAAGTTTGATCTAGTCATGGGCTACTTCAACCTCGCAGATTCTGTTGGTCATCTAAGCTTCGGAATTTTTGAGAAAATGAAAGACGTATACTACGAGCTTGAAAAACTAGCCAAAGAAGTCAAAGACTCAGACGATTTTGTCCTAGTCATATCAGATCATGGAATGAAAGCCGTGGGGAGATACGGAGATCACACCAAGAACGGCTTCTACTCTGCCAACCGTAAACTAGAGCTTAACCTTCCGAAAATAACTGATTTTTACAACCTATTGAGGTCTGTTAAAAATGAGTCTCCCCAAGATTAACCTAGTAGTCGTAGGCCACAAAGACCACGGAAAATCCACTTTAATAGGAAGACTACTCTACGATTCCAAAGCCATTCCAGAACAAAAATTGCAAGAAATCAAAAATGAACTGAGGGAATCAGGGAAGGAATTCGAATTCGCCTTTCTGTTAGACAGTCTGGAAGAAGAAAGGAAAGGCGGTTTGTCCATTGACATAATTCAAACACCATTCAGATCAAAAAAATACTTCTACACAATAATAGACTGTCCAGGCCATAAAGAATTCATAAAGAAAATGCTAACTGGAGCGTCACAATCCGATGCAGCCGTGCTTGTTGTTTCCGCAAAAGAAGGAATCCAAGACCAAACCAGACAACATGCATTTCTAATAAAAACTCTTGGCATCAATCAACTGGTAGTCGCAGTTAACAAAATGGACGAAGTATCGTACAAACAAGGCAGGTATGACGAAACATGCAAAGAATTAAAGAAAATCCTACATTCCTTAGGATACGAAAAGACACCAATGATACCGATATCTGCATTAACCGGAGATAATGTTTTCACAGAATCAAAGCAAATAGAATGGTACACGGGCTTAACCTTGATTGAAACTCTAGACAAGACAATAAGCCCGTCTACTCTCCCAGTAAACAAACCTCTAAGAGGTTTCGTTCAAGACATTTATCGACACGAAGGCAAAGAGATCATCGTCTGCAAAGTTGAGGCAGGGATTTTGGAAACAGGCAAAGTAATATGTTTCAACCCTTCCGGGAAAACAGGACTGCTGAAAACAATAGAGGCTTTTGGCACCAAGATAGCAAAGGCAGGACCCGGTGACTCAGTTGGCCTACTTATAAATGGGATCAACGAAATTGAAAGAGGCGAAGTGATAAGTTACCCAGAGAATAAGCCAAAAAAAGTCAAAAACTTTCTTGCCGAGATAATCCTATTTTCAGACATCCAAATAAGAAATGGTGACATACTTACAATTCGCTGCGGAACAGCAGAAAAGAAATGTAAAGTGCAGACAATTTTGAATGAGATTGACCCCATCAATCTTACCGTGCGCACAGAACTTCCAGAACTTCTGGAGGAAGGAAGCGTTGGACAAGTAATACTGTTTGCACTTAACCCTGTCTCCGTAGAAAAGTACTCAGAATTCCCTGCACTTGGAAGATTCGTTGTCGAAGGAAAAAAGGGAACAGCAGCAGCTGGGATAGTTCTCGAAACCAAAATTGCAAAGGCAGACTAGTTTACTTCAAACTTCTCTAGTTTGGGCATTCGCAGGGTTCCTGACACAAATTATCGATGGACCGCTCGCGCAGGCGCGCAAAATTAATCCAGGATTTTGTGTGCAAATAACAATATAACTTTTTGAACCCATCGCGATAGCACCGTAACGCGCTTTTCACTTTGTAGACTTTTTTTCTATAAGGATTTTTCCATCTTTCATCGCGATCCACCTTAAGGAATCGCCGTCTTTGAGCTTCATCAACTTGAATATCTTAGCTGGAACAGTCGTTCTATGCCTGTACCTCCTGACTGTGACCTTCGTTTCCTCTATATAAAGAACATCTTCCAACATTTCAACCATTAAGTTAACTGTCGAGCCTCATAAATGTTTTGATATACTACCAAAAGTTTAGCGTTTCCGAAAACGAAATATTTTGGTATACTACCAAAACCTTAAATATAGGGAAAAGAAGGATATATTGGTACCCTACCAAAACCAACCAATAGATGGGGAAAATGAAAAATGATACGGGAAGACTTTTTAGCTCTTGTAATTTCAGGGCTGGCGTGCGGATTTGTCGATGCTAGTTTAGGAATGGGCTACGGAGTCACCTCCGCCACTGGAATCCCAATGAACTTCAATCAGTAACAAAACAGGGGTCGACATGAAAATAAAAGTTGTAATCATAGCCGCAATATTGCTCAATGCCGCCGTCTTCACATATAGCTGTTTCCAAACACGCGCCATAGAAATTTCAGGGGCATGGGCCCTATATCCAATGATGCTCAAATGGGCCGAAGAGTTTCAGAAAAGTTATCCGAACGTGAGAATCGACGTATCGGCTGGCGGCGCAGGCAAAGGGATGGCCGATGCCCTCGCCGGATTAGTTGACATAGGTATGGTGTCCAGAGAAATATTTCCGGAGGAGATCAAGAAAGGCGCATTTTGGGTATCAGTATGCAAGGACGCTGTAGTTCCAACCGTGAACAAAAACAACCCTGTGTTGGATGACCTCTTAAGGCAGGGAGTAAAGAAGACGGTCTTTATAGATATATGGATTCATGGAAACATAACCATGTGGGGCGAGGTGATTGGCAAACCGGAAGTGACTGACCCGATCAAACTGTTCACGAGATCCGATGCCTGTGGCGCTGCTGAGACATGGGCCAAATATCTGGGATTCAAACAGGAGGACTTAGGAAAGTTTGCTGTGGGTGTCTATGGGGATCCAGGTCTTGCGGATGCTGTTAAAAATAACCGCCTAGGAATGGGTTATAATAACGTAAATTATGCCTACGATGAAAAAACGAAAAAACCAGTTGAAGGAATAATGATAATTCTGCTCGATCTTAACGAAAACGGGCGAGTTGACGAAAATGAGGATTTTTACGACACCAAAGGCGAGCTCGTTAACGCGATAGCCACTGGAGTTTACCCATCTCCACCAGCGAGAAATCTGAATCTTGTAACTAAAGATGCATTCACGGACGTGACAAAAGAATTTGTGATGTGGATATTGATTAATGGACAACAATATGTTGAAGAAACCGGATACATCCAGCTGTCCCAAGAAAAACTTAACGAAGAACTGGAGAAGTTGAAGTGACATGACTACGAAAAAACGGCGGAATCCCATTTTTCGTCTATACTATAATAGAAAATTAAGCGATCTCACTGCCAGCAAGCTTATGTTAGTGGCCACAATTTTTTCCGGCTTAATTGTCTTTGGCATGGCATTCGCTCTGTTCTACAAAGCATGGCCAATTCTATCAACTCACCCAATAGAAGAGTTGCTTCTGTCGTCCTCTTGGCGTCCCACTCGAGGAGAATTTGGCTTATATCCCTTCATAATGGGTACCTTGTGGGTGACAATTCTAGCTATGGTTTTAGCCACTCCTCTCTGCCTCTTGACTTCTGTCTACCTTGCAGAATATGCTCCAACCAGGGTTCGCGGAATCATAAAACCCATGATAGACCTGCTTGCCGGAATCCCGTCGGTGGTCTATGGGATGTGGGGAGTACTGCTCGTAGTACCATTGATAAAGGATTATGTGGCTCCACTTGTAGGAGCCACCACTACAGGCTACAGTGTGCTGGCGGGAAGCATAGTACTAGCGATAATGGTCTTTCCTATAATAATTGCCGTATCAGAAGAAGTGATTAGGGCCGTGCCCCAAGAGATTCGAGAAGCCTCATTTGCCTTGGGAGCCACAAAATGGCAGACCATGAAGCATGTGGTTTTACGAAGTTCTTTTCCGGGCATCTTTGCCGCTACAATTTTGGGCTTCAGTCGCGCCTTTGGGGAGACTATGGCAGTGCTCATGGTTGTCGGAAATGTTAGCAAAGCTCCGTCTTCGCTTTTCGCCCCTGCCTATCCTTTGACGGCGTTGATAGCCAATAATTACGGTGAGATGCTGTCGGTGCCCTTGTACGACTCTGCCCTCCTACTCTCAGCTCTGATCTTGTTGCTTGTAGTTTTGTTTTTCAGCGTTATGGCAAGAATTGTTTTATCGAAAATCAAAAAGGGGTTTGCGATTGAATAAGAGAAAGCTCGAGGAAAATTTCTTTAAGGGATTAATGATGGCATCCACATTTATAGTAGTAGGAAGTCTTTTCGCAGTATTTGCAGTGGTGGTTTGGAAGGGTGCTCCTGCCCTTAACCTTTCTATGATCACACAGACCCCAAAGGGCGGATATTACCTGGGAAAGGAGGGAGGAATATTAAACGCCATAGTTGGATCACTCTACTTAGCCGGTGAAGCCACTACTCTTGCCTTCATACTCAGTCTTCCGATCGCGCTGTATTTGCATGAGTACGCTGGAAAGTCTAGATTGACGAGTTTCATTCGGCTGTCTCTTGACGTTTCGGCAGGTGTGCCCTCCATAGTATACGGGGCAGTTTGCTTCACTATTATGCTTTCCTTGAGGATGAGAGCATCGTTGCTCTGGGGCATTATCACGGTGGCGCTACTTATACTTCCCATCATGACTAGAGCCATGGAAGAAGTGGTGAGTATGGTTCCGTTCAAGTTAAGGGAAGCATCCTACGCTTTAGGAGCAACAAGACTAGAAACCGCGTTAAAGGTCGTAGGTAGGCAAGCATTGCCAGGAATCTTAACAGCTGTTTTACTCGCCTTTGGCAGGGGGATTGGAGACGCTGCGTCAGTATTATTTACCGCTGGCTACACCGATCGCATTCCCGTTTCTCTGTTTGACCCCGCTGCCACGCTTCCTCTAGCTGTCTTCTTCCAACTTGGAACCCCTATCCCTGAGGTCCAACAGAGAGCATATGCATCAGGAGTCATACTTTTAGTATTAATACTATCGTTCAGCGTAGCGTCTAGGCTCTTGACAAGAAAACTTTCGAAGTTTGTGGTGAGGTAGCAGTGAACGACGTGTTTGAACCTCGGGTAACTATTCAGAAACTAAACGTCTTTTACGAAGGGCGTCATGTGTTGAAAGACGTAACCGCGAACATTCCTAAAAACCAGATCACCGCCATCATGGGTCCTTCCGGTTGCGGAAAGACAACGCTCTTGAAAAGTTTGAACAGACTAGTAGACTTAGCCGATGGAGTTGGGTTTTCGGGTAAGGTGTTAGTTGACGGTGTAAACATATTCGATAACGAGATCGATATTACTGAAATAAGAAAGCGGATGGGATTGATCTCTCAAACGCCCAATCCATTACCTATGTCAATTTACGACAACGTAGCCTATGGACCAAGAATACATGGAACAAAAGACAGAGAGGAACTGAATCAGATAGTGAAACAGTGCTTGCAAGACGCAGGTTTGTGGGATGAAGTGAAGAATAGACTAGGCGAGCCTGCCTCGAAGCTTTCTATTGGGCAACAGCAAAGGCTGTGCTTGGCCAGAGCGTTAGCCGTAAAACCAGAAGTTCTGTTATGTGACGAACCTACTTCAGCCCTTGATCCCGTATCTGCAGAACACATCGAAAGACAACTTACCACCCTAAAGAAAGACTACACAATAGTGTTTGTAACGCACATCTTGAGGCAAGCAAAAAGGCTCGCCGACTATGTAATTTTTCTATATCTAGGCGAAGTAATTGAACAAGGGAAAGCAGAGACGTTCTTCACCAAGCCGAAGGACCCGAGGACACAAGCGTACATAGAGGGTAAAAGCATTACAGGAACGGAAGCTAGGAAAATCGAAATTGATAAAGCCTATGGATGAAGCCCTCGTTTCTTTTGTCACGTTCATAACTTTCGGTCTCATCATAAGGTTTGAGAGTTTTCTGTGGGGGAACATAGTCCTTCCCATACTGGTAGGGGGCTTGTCCTAACTCCAATAGCCGCTTATGCATGTTCAAAGGCACACCAAGACTGTTAGGAATACTCATTAGATTATGGGTTGCAGTTCTGAACGTTCGAACGTTGATAAGGGCGCTTCTATGAAAGTAAAGAGAGAGGTTCCAAAACTTTTTCTAACTATTGTATGTACACAGAATCCTGAATTAATCTTCCATACGCGCGCATTTTGAGAAAATTGGGAATGCGCGCCCCTAGTAGTAATACTTTTATACTAAAAAATAGTACTACCATTCGGTGGTATATTTGGCCAAATACGTAACAGTTTCAGCCAAAATCGACGCAGAACTTAGGAAAAAGCTTGCGGAACTAGGCATAAAACCATCAGAAATCATCAGAAAATCCCTTCAAAAAGAAGTCGAAGAAAGAATGAAACAACAACTCTATAAAAATGTCGAGGAAGCAAGTAGAATAATATCAAAAGTTGGAAAGGACGCATGGATCAAAGCTATAAGAGAAAGCAGGGAACAGAGATGAACCTCTTTGATTCGTCAGCAATTATAAACCTATGCGGAGAAAAAAAGATAGACAAACTACTGGGAGGATGGACCATAAATCTAACATTCTACGAACTAGGAAACGCCGTTTGGAAACAAGTTCACGTCCACAAAACAATAACGGGCAACGAAGCCAACACAGTATTGTATCCCCTAATAGAAGTCTTTAGAAAGCTAAAGAAACCAGAAGCTGAAGACGCTTTGGAAATATTAAAAATAGCTTTGAAAGAGAGCCTAACCTATTACGATGCGTCATACATTCAGGCAGCCATTGAAAACAGTTTAACACTAGTCACCGATGACGAACAACTCAATAAGGTGAGCAAGAAGTACGTTGAGACCATAACAAGCGACGAACTCTAACATATACGCACGCACCTAACACTCCCAAACTCACTCGGACTTATCTATCAAACTAACAGATCGCTTCATCCCTCCCCTTTGGGCGGCTTCTCCGCGTAGAGCATCACACCTAACAAAACACTCACCAACTAAGAGGAGCGCGCATCCACGCTTAAACAATTGAAGACAAACCCTGAAAACGCTTAAAGCATTCAGTATCGTCCGGTAATTCTGCTGGTTTACAAAAAGAAGCCCAGCGACCAGCGATACCCATGTGGTATTATTTCTCTTCCCATTTCCATTCCAGAGGGTTTTCCACACTTAGGAAGGCGTACTCTTTAAAGTGTTGCGTGTTTTCAGTCCAAATTGTATCAACTTTTTCCTTCGCCGTGTGAGCAAGCAAACAGTCAAATACATCACCATTAACGATGGACAGCTCCTCAGCCGATTCAAAGGCTTCGCCATAGGTGGAGGCTGTTGGAAGCAGCTTCCTAATGGCCACGCTTTTGTCATAGAGCACACATAGTTCAGCGGCTTCTCTTGGGGCTAATGGCTTCTTCACCCTCTTTCCAGTTATGATGGAGTAAAACTCCACAAGATTCTGATAAGAAACAAAGGTCTCAATTAAACCGCTTATCGAAGCCTTAATAATAAGAGATGCTGTAGTATGATATGGACTCAAACGATCGTGCGCATAACACAAAATCATGGTATCAAGCAGAATTCTTTTCTTGGCATGGACACTTTGCGCGACATCCACATCCTCAACCAATGTCCTCATAAATTTCCCTTCTAGTCACCCCTCTCGGAACACCGACCTCACGAGCATTCACTAAAGCATCAAGAATCCGCTCCTCAGCCGTCTTCCTCTTCAACTCAACCCTAAAGCTCTTCCTATCTAAAACCTCCACAGTTAATTTGTCACCATCGCTCAAGCCTATTTTCTCACGAACCTCGGTGGGAACATAGATCTTCTTCTTGTGATAAGTCGTTTCAACCAACGCAGACCACGTTAACCAAATAATTATGTACCCATATATAAGTTTACCCATAAAAAGAGAACCCACTAAACCATATCCCACATCACCCTCAGCTACTCGCACCATCCATAACGTCTGCCACCGCAGCCATCATACGAGAACACCAAGCCAAACTAAAAGAAAAACCAATAACCAGCAACGGTCTAAATTATCTCTTATAAGACATAGAATTTTCTTTACAAGTCTTCCAGTATCTGAGCTTTTAACCAGAAAACTTTATAAATTTTGTTAATAATTAACAAATCATGAACGACACAACACGCCACATAATCATCGCTGAAGAAAACCTAAAAGGCGCTTGTGAGGAGCTGAAGAACAAAAGGTTCACCAACGTAGGACTCCTCTCATTAAGGGCGCTGGAGCAGATGATAGAAGCATGTGCCTCTAAAGAAGGGTTACACTTTCACGAACACCCAAGAACCGCACACAAAAACCGTCGCAACTGGCTAAACACTCATCATCCGGACCTCCTAATCATTTGGGATCAACTCTGGGGCATATATGGCGCCCTAGGATACGGAGGCCTAAACGGAGGAAGAGCCAAACAAGCACTAGCCATCCTAAAAGAATGTTTAACCGAATTAAGCAGGAGAGAAAAAATTGCAATTACAGGTTTATGAAAAAATAGAGCATGTTGCCAACAAAATAAAAGAAGTAGAAGGAACCATAGGCATCGTGCTCTTCGGCAGCTTTTCGAGAGAAGACTATAACGAAGGAAGCGACATCGACCTTCTCGTAGTCTTCAAAGACAAAAAAAACCTTGACAAGGGCTTAAGCGAAGTATACAAAACAACAGCCAAGACCGACCTATTCTTCCAAGTCATAGCTTTAACCCTAGACGAACTGAAAAACTCACCGCTCCTAGAGACAGCCTTACGAGAGGGAAAAATATACTATGCGAAACAGAACATAAAGAAACTGCTGACCCCAACACACAGACCATACGCCCTCGTAACCTACACCACAGCAAACCTGAACGCCAAGGAAAGAGTCACCTTCACCCAAAAACTGGAAGGACGACGCAAAGGCAAATACAAATATGAAGGACTCATACACAAAATAGGCGGTTACAAAGTTGGACGAGGCGTAGTGATGATCCCCCTAGAGAGCCTAAAAACCCTAACCGAACACTTGGAAAACAAAGAAATCAACTACATTATAAGATACATCTGGACTTGAGCCTAATCCCCTTACCCAACAGTTGCCCCCGCATCTCCACCGTCGCAACTTTCACACAATCCCTCTCCCTGCAACTCGCAACACCCTTTGAGCACAAAATTGTTCGACAGCTGTGCAAGTCGTTTTAGGTGGAACTAAGGAAGGAATCTACCCCCATTTAACTCATGTGCATGAGAAAGTTTAATAACGCCTTTACCAAACTTATAAGTAGGTAAAAGAAGATGAGTATTACAAAATTATCCAGTAAAGGTCAAATAACGATTCCGAAGGAAGTGCGTGACAAACTAAAATTAGAACCAGGGGACAGAGTCCTTGTAGAAGTGATGGAGCGCCTCGCTGTCATTAAACCTCTCAGAAAGCCCTCTGAAAGCATGAGAGGCATAGGAAAAGAAACAAAAAGTAAGCTGGGAAACATAACCGCAGCAGAACTATTAGAAAAGATGAGGATGGAGGACCAAGAGGAACATTGACCCTCTGCCTCATTGACACAGGCATCTTCCTATGCCTAGCCTTCGAAGACCCCGGCCATCAACACTGTGGAAAACTCCTTGACAAAGCCTTCAAAGGCGACATCACTCCACTCCTAAGCTCCATACAACTCACTGAACTATACACGCCCTTCCTTAGAGCCAAAGACCTCACAGGATTACAAAAAATGAAAGAAGAAATCGCCAAGCTAGAGCCAAGAATAAGGAACGTGGATAGAGAGATAGCGGAGAAAGCAGCAGAATACCGCTCCTCAATTCAGACCCCCAACGGAAAATGGCTTGCACTAGCCGACTCAATAATACTGGCCACATCAATCCTAGAAGAAGCCGAAATCCTCTACACCATTGACACAAACTTCGCCAACGTCCAAGAGATCAAAATGAAAGCACCTGAAATGGAAATAAAAGAATGGTTAAAGCAATACGGATCAAAGCGATGACAAACCCCCAGCCAGCAAGAACCACAAACATTGCTCGCAGTTTTCTTAGGGTGGCTTCGCCTCGTAAAGCGTCACCTGCACAACGTCTCCAGCCTCAATTTCAAGCAATTCCACCACCAGTTTCGGAATGGTTATGCGCGCAACAGCAAAACGGTCTCGCTCAACGAGATGATTACCAACTTGATCATAAGAATCCTTTAGATAACTAATGGAATGAAAACTTGACTCTAGCAAGAAGAGATTAAGAGAGGCTGCCCTGGCCTCTCTTAAGCAAGGCTTCAACAACCTCTCTTTTCTCGTTTGCAAGGTCAGCCAGTGTCTTTAATAGCCCTCTCTTCGAGGCATCCCACACCTCCAAAGCCACAAGTTCCCCCTCTTCGTCAAAGCCCAAAACCACATCGCTGTCCAGAAGCCTCTCATCCTTTATAACGCCCTCCCTGAGTTTCATCGCTAGAATGTCTGCTTTCGGATCGTATTTGATGACTAGATCCATCTTCCAGTCTCCCTCCTTCTATTCCTCCTCGAATTTGCGTTTCTCTCAGCGCGATTTCACTATTCTTCATGTGGAGTATCGTACGACTTTATTCCTATAAGTTCAACGAATCTTCTGGGCGTGAGAATCTTCACAACCTCTTTGGCGTCTGACTCGATGAAGTCGCTGTCGGTTGATATGAAATAGTCGGCCCCGCCTATTTTTGCCGTGGTTAAGTGATCAAGGTCCTCATTCCTTACAAGTGAAGCATATTTTCTCCTCTCACCAGCAATTTCTAAAGCGCTTACCTTTCGCCTGTTCGGTAGGCTTTCCACATAAAACCTGGCGTACTTCCCGATCTCCCGCCCGTATAGCCTTGCGAAAACCTCCTTAACCTCGCTTACGAGAATGTCGGAAATTATAACAGTTACGAGACCTGTTTTGGCCAAGTCAAGTATGATCCTCGAATTTGACTTTTCGAGTTTTCTTCCGAGAACGTAGACATTTGTGTCGAGATAGAGCTTGTAAGCTATGCGCTTCATTTGGGAATTCAGCCTTTTCGCACGCGCTTGATGGTCTCCATCACCTCTTCATACGTGGGTTTCCTTCCTGACCTTCTTATGGCCTCATCAAGACGCTTCTCAAAGTATTCGGTTAAATTTACTAATCCATATTCCTGACCTAAGCGAATCACCCCAGCCCTCACTGCCTCACTCTTATTTATGAAAAACCCCATTTCGATGAGTCTGTTTAGTATATCAGCCGATATCCCCTTCAACTTCACAATGACAGTTTCCGTCCTCGCCATAAACTTCATCGACCGAAGATATAATATAAACTTTTCTTATACAATATTTATACTTTTTCATCACATCCATCACTAAAGCAACAATGTAAGCGCGCATGACCACTTAAACGCTCTTCTCATCGAGTATGGTGATGTGACTGCTCTTGCAACGATGATATTGAGACTTTTAGACAATGGGAAGCTGCTCAAAATTTAGGTGGAATAGCTAGAAAAAAGGTGAAAGGCTTCACTTACTCTATTTTAGTAGATCAGATAGAAGACATATACGAAAAAACGGTATGTCGATGAGTTTCTGGTCTGGTTTTAATACTACTTGCTGGAATAATGCTTATATTTGTAAACATTGTTTAATAGAGTAAACAGAAGATGCTGCCCATGTCTAAGCAAGAAAAAATGCGGGTTATAGCTGCAAGGTTCCCTAAGTCCTCAGTCGCAGAGCTCGAAGAAATTGCGAAGGAGGAGCACGTTGACAAATCAACGGTTATAGCCCGAGCTTTGCAGCGATACATAAAAGATTGGAAGCTTGAAATGGCATTGACTCTCTACCGAGAAGGGAAAGTAACCCTCTGGAAAGCTGCAAAAATAGCTACTTTGTCACTTTGGGAGATGATGGACATAATCAAGCAAAGAAAAATACCAATGCAATACACATATGAAGATTTCAAAGAGGATTTTGAGGCTGCTTTGAAGGAAAAGTGATGCCTAAGCCACTAGTTTTCAACTCAACTCCGCTAATTTATTTGACAAGAGTCTCCTTGGCTACTCTGTTCAAGAAACTTCATGAACACAAAATAACCACATCAAAAGTTTATCATGAAGTTGTTGTTCAGGGAAAGAAAAGAGGATCGCCAGAAGCATTGTTTTTAGAAAAGCTCTTCGAGAAAAAAGTGCTTAATATCTATGAGCTTAAGGATAAAGAACTTGTGAAGACTCTTGTCGGAGTTACAGCGGACTTCGAGAGACAACCCTTACATGAAGCTGAGGCTGAAGTTCTTGCTGTTGCAAATGAAGTGAACGGCGCAGCTATAATAGACGACAAAGCCGCCAGGTCAGTGGCATTGCTCTTTGGAATCGAATTGCATGGAACTGGATATATCTTAGGAAAAATGTATTTGACAGGAAAAATAGGGAAAGAAACATTGATACAGAAGGTTAAGGAAATGAGAGCTCAGGGATGGTACATATCTGGGGAAGATTATTTGGACATTGTCAAATATTTAGAGGCACTTTAATATGCTGGAATATAAAGACTTTTAGAAGGGTCCTACTGCTTCACTTCAGTGTTGGGTGATAGGAGCTTCATGAAATAATAGGTTTAGCAAAATTTAAATTTGTCTAACTAAGTATTATTTTTGGTGCAAAAATTGGAAGAAACGTTCAAAGTTGGAAAAAAAGGCGTTACGGTGATACCGAAAAAGCTTAGAGAGGCAGCTGGAATAGCCGAGAACAGCCAAGTGAAGGCTCAGCTTGTTCCCTTCGGAATATTGCTGAGGCCAGTAATTGAGAATCCCGTCCAAGTACTCGCAACCCTACCCATACCCTCAAGGGAGAAGTCAAGTGTCGAAACCGTGGGAAAACTTCGAGAAAAAATTGATGCACAACTAAGGAAGAAAAACTGATGACCTATTACGTAGATGCAAACATCCTCCTAAACGTCATCTACAAAGAACCCGAGTTCTATGAAAAATCAAGGGACTTCCTCGCAAAGGTCCACGAAGGAAAACATCAAACTGTAACATCTTCAGTTACGCTCTTGGAGATCATTTTAGACATGGCCGAAAGCGGCTACACAGAACTATCAGACAAGGCCGTAGCTTCAATAGAAGATATACATAATTTAGACATTACACCGCTGGACAAAACCATGACCCAGCTAGCCGCAAACTACGTCCTTAGAGACAACTTAACCATTCACGACGCTTATCACCTAGCCACCGCACTCAGTCAAAAGGCGGAGGCCTTCATAACAAGGGACGAAGAACTCAAGAAAAAAATCATACGATACATCAAAGCCGCAACGCCCGAAGAAATTTAAGCGACAACCTTGTGACTGTATTCGTCATTGATTTTTTATCTTCGAATCACGTATAAATGTGGTTCTGGTTCCTTTTCCTTTGCGGCGTACACAGCCAACGCCAAGGCCCAGAGCTGGTCATCGTGTGTTCCAGGCGGATGATAAAAAGTCATTACGCCCTTTTCTTCAGGTTTCTCTGTTGGCTTAACCCTGCCAAACCTGTATTGCTGCTCGTTAATCTGTGAAAGAAGAGCTCTATCAAGTGGGAGGATTAGGCGTTTCTGCTCCATCCTTGTTTGCAGCAAAATCATCAAATCCTGCTTAATCTTCGCTGTAAAGGCTAATCCCTGAATCTGCGGTCCAAACTCCTTTATCTCCTCAACAAGGCTCTCACCAACAGCACTCTGATCCACAAAACCCTTCATAACATCAAACTTTTGATTCAACCTTTGTATGAAAGCAACAACCTCAGTGTATGGTGTACCCAAAGCAAACTGTTTCAGAAAGACCATTCGTAGGCGCTCATTCTCCTCCCCTTTCAGCAACGCAACAACGCTGTAGTCGACTCTCTTGCCGAAATCAGCTCCCAAAAAATAGTTACCTGCAATTTTTCCCTCAGCCTTTATCTGCTCGTCATCAATGAGATCATAGTCTTCAACACATTCACGAATCAAATCTTGCTTGAAAAAGCTGTTCTCATCTTCAACAAACTCAGCCTCATACTCCATCCTATACCGCAAATCGCCAATGTCTCGCCGCTGTTCATCCAAAAATTCCTTCGAGATGCGTGGACACTCTTCACCCCTCACATGCTGACTCCAGTAATTCGGATTCTTAAAGCTTCGATAGAAAATATGGTCTCGACCCCAAGGCGTGCTCAACATAACCGCCGCGCCGTTCGTGGTTGCCAACATCGGAAAAATCACGCTTGCAATCACGTCTTCAGGCATAAAAGCCGCTTCATCCAAAATCGCCAAATCTGCTGTATAGCCTCTCAGTGAAGCTCCATCGGGTCCACACGGTAAAGCAATAATCTGACTCCCGTTACGGAGCTGAATTGATGTGCGAGTTGACTTAACAACAGACCTCCGCAAGACAGAATGAGCCAAAACGAAATGCTCAATCACACCAAACATAATCATGCTCTGCCTCAAACCCCGACTAACAATAAGCGTAGTCGTGTTCGCGTTTGTAAAGGCATGATGAATCACCTTAACCGCAATAGCCGTTGTCTTACCTGTCTGACGAGCCCAACAAGCCACAATCCGCTTGCTCTGACACCGCAACAACTCAGCCTGATAAGGAAAAGCATGAAAACCCAAAACAACCTCTGCAAAAACCACTGGATCCTGGCGAAGCTTATCTCTTAAGCCTTCAAATCCTTCGATGGGCATACCGCGACTCACTAATCCTCGTCTTACCAACAATTCTAGCAAACTTCTTCGTAACAAACCTCTTAGGAACCCTCGTCTCCAAAACAGACAAATAAGAAGCCAAATCCACATCAGCCTCCGACCTACTTCCAATCTTATTCAAAGCCTCAGCAACCTTAACCAAAGCCTCAACCTGCCTAGTCAAAGAACGACTCCAACGAAGCTTCATTTCACCCCTAACCTTCCTAGCCTCCAACTGCCTAACAGCATGCTCAATACTCTTCTTCAAATTCTCAGCAGCCATCAACAACAAATCCTCAGAACCAAAACGCTCAACACCACCAGCCTCACTCATCAACAACCCATCCCCATAACACCTAAAACGTTCCCACATTTAGCCTTAACCCACAAAAGAAAAACAAAAAAGGTGAGAGATAACTGAAACTAACCCACAAATCACTTAGAAAACACCTACAAAACACCCCCAAACCCAAACAAACAAAACCCAAAACAACAACCAAACAAAAAACAAAACCCAAAACACAAACAAAAAGAACCAACAACACAACAAAATTTTTTAAAAGCAGAACAAATAAACAAGGTGAAACCTAATTGACACCCACAAACAACACCCTAATAACCGGCGGAGCAGGCTTTATCGGAACCCACCTAACCCACAAATTAATCTCCGAAGGACACAAAATCATCACTCTAGACAACCTATCAGTAGGAAAAATTGAAAACATAAAACAATGGTCCAACAATCCAAACTTCACATTCATAAAAGGAGACCTTAAAAACCCGAAAGACATCTTAAAAGCAGTCAAAGGTTCCCAAATAGTTTTCCACCTTGCCGCAAACCCAGAAGTGCAAGTTGGAGAAACAGACCCACAGGTCCACTTTGAAGAAAATCTCGTAGCCACCTTCAACCTCCTCGAAGCCATGAGAAAAAGCAAAAAAGCAAAAACAATAGTTTTCACTTCAACCTCAACCATATACGGCGAAGCCACAAAGCTCCCAACACCAGAAAACTACGCACCTCTAATACCCATATCAACCTACGGCGCCTCAAAACTAGGCTGCGAAGCCCTCATAACCAGCTACGCCCACACCTTCAACCTACGCGCCCTCATCCTACGCCTAGCCAACATCGTAGGACCAAAAGCAAACCACGGCGTCATCCCAGACTTCATAAAAAAACTAAAAACAAACCCAAACCGCCTAGAAATCCTCGGCGACGGAAACCAAAAGAAATCCTACCTACACATCGACGACTGCATAGACGCCATCCTCCACGCAACAAAAACCTTCCTAAAAACTGACCGCAAGATCGAAATCTACAACATAGGCTCCAGCGACCAAATAACCGTGAAAAGAATAGCCGAAATCGTTACCGAAGAGATGCATTTACCCAACGTAAACTTTTCCTTCACTGGGGGAGTAGATGGAGGAAGAGGCTGGAAAGGAGACATAAAAAACATGCACCTATCCATAGAAAAAATAACTAAAACAGGATGGAAACCAAAATACACAAGCGAACAAGCTATAAGACTTGCCACCCAATCACTCATAAAAGAATACCGTTCATGAGGGATGACCCACGTTTGCAGTTGGACACCTCGCCTTAGGATACATAACGGGGAAAGCAACATCTAAACTTCTAAACGTAAGTGTAAACATTCCCTTACTCTTCGTAGCCTCTGTGATACCTGACATCGACCTGTTGATACCCAGCCTAAAACATCGAGGACCAACCCACTCCCTAACCATCATCTCTCTACTTTTCCTCCCTGTTTTCATGCTTTACGGGAAAAGAGCTATACCCTATTTCATAGCTATGATCCAGCACTCCATCTTGGGCGACTACTTAGCTGGAGGAGGCGTACAACTACTCTGGCCCGCAACCCTCAACTGGTATAGCATAGGAATCCAAATGACAAGCCTAACCAACATCCTCATAGAATGGAACTTTTTCCTCACATCCCTAACAATTATGCACAAGGCAAAGGACACATGGACACTATTCCAACATCACCCATCCAACCTACTACTATCAATACCAATCTTCACGGTTCTACTCCCCACACTGCTCAGCCTCCCCCTATCCGTCCCCCTAGAACTAGTCATCCCACACGTCACCTACCTAACCATCTTCACCATCTCCATCCTCATAGACCTAAAAACCAGCCTAAAATAACCCACAAGAACCGGTTCAAACGACACTGCCTTTACGATCTCGCCACAAGTTAAGTATCGACCGGTTATTCTGTCGGAGAAATGAGCCGACGACTGGCGATACCCAGCCTATGGCTTGAACATTCAAGAACATTGCAATCCTAAACCGCAATCGACCAGCAATTCTGCTGGAAAATGGACACCGAAGCCAGTTGATTATTAGCCTTTGCTCTCAGCCAATTGCTGATATAGTGATGACAAAGCTAAAGCTTGTTATGTTCTGGATGCTACTTAACACCGACAAGGTGAACGTCACTCGGACCACCTCGCCAACGGCTATGGGCTGTCCACCGTAATCCCAAATCAATTGTATATAGTCCGCAGCCTCAGAAGGTTTCCAATTCGAGGTTTGCAACGACAAGGTTGAAGCGGAATTACCCTCGTTCCGAATGTAATAGGTTTTATTCACGTTGGAACCCGGTTCGATCGTTTCCCAGTCAATAGAAGTCACCATGCTCGTGCAGGCTTGGTCCTTGTAGACCCCGACTCCAATTGCCTTTACAGCTCCAACATTCGATATTGTCCTGTTTGTCTGAACCGGCGAAATAACCTGGCCTATAAGACAAAGGGATGAGATGTAAACAACCAGTGCCAAGGCAGCCGTTGCGACTAAACGCTCGCCTTTTCTCTCAAACATGTTCATTACGCATGTGCACCGTGGATTTATAATATGTATTAAGACTTAATAAACGTTATTGTTTGAACGTTCTACACAAATACACATGTCAGCCATCTTGGAGTGCGACGACGTTACCCACTGACGCCTATAATTATGTCAAAGCTGAAGCCCGTAATTCCCTCTACACCAGAAGATGTTGACAAGGTAAGTGTTGTTTGAACGACCTTCTGCGGATCAATAGTTTGGCCAGCATAGTCCCAGCTGAGGGTCATGTAGTTTGATGCATTAGAAGGATTCCAATTGTCTGCAAAAATAGAAAGAATCACAGCATCGTTTCCTTCGTTCCTAACGTAAATGGTAACATTCTTCTTCGATCCAGGTTCAACTGTTCCCCATTCAACCCAAGAAACTGCGCTGCTACAGGCGCTATCCCAATAAACTCCAACCCCCACCGCCTCAACGTTTCCTCGACTGCCAATGGAGAGCGTTTGGTTGAATTGCCCCAAAATTGAGTGAAGAGAAAAGAAAGCCAAGGAAAAAGCTATTAATGCTGCGGCTAAAACGAGCGGTCTTCTAATCATCTTTTTCTTCTCTTTCACAGAAAGCAGGAAAAAGGCAAAGCGAATGCGTCTAGGGATTCTGTTGTTCAGCAGCTTTACAAAGTTCTCATAAAGTGCAGAAACAAAAACCTTGAATTTCCTCTCCCCGGTCTAGAACATTTGACTACATGTTCTATTTAAATCTTCTTAACATCGGTGCGCGCTAGGACACGCAAGTTTTTCGGTTTTATGTTTATTTGCAGAAACACTCCGTCATTTTAGGACATACGAAGCATTCATCCGGAATTTGAGCATCTTTGGGAAGTTTTTTCAGATACCCAAACTGATGAGGACATTCTGGGGAAACTGTTTGAGAGCGTGTCGGTGGCCGTCTCTCTTCTATTGATTTCTGAGTTTCAACAGCTTCTGACGGCTTTTCTGCACCCTTCTCCTCTGGGACAGATAACTCCGGTTCAGCAACAGGTTTCGTTGATTGTTTTGTTATGTAAAGAATTAGAAGGACGATGATTGCTAACACCAGGACAATGTCAATAACCGATATCTCAAACGAAAGCATCAGTCCTTCACTGATAAAGTCGAAGCAGACTACCGGCATATAGAATTAATGAATTTGACATATGTAGCCGAGGTACACACCGCGCACAGATAACAGATTAAGTAATCCGTACACGCGTGTCCAACTGATAGTACCCATTGAACATAGTGCAGATTCTTTACGATTGGTCATGTTAGAGGCTCCAAAACACATTGACAAACGTCAATTATCATCATCTTCAAGGGCAACGTAAAGTTCACATAGTTCTGGAACCCAGCAGTTGGGCGCGCATTTACTTTCCAATCTTTACTTCTTTTGGTTCAACGAATTGACGGCAGTGGGGGCATTCAGCAAATCCCTTTGCTCGTCTTGCTTTCCAATGGTTTTTGCAGAAGGGGCATTGCAACAAAACGTTTTCACCCGCATAAACAGAGAAGACTTGTCGGCTCAACGCCAGAACGATGATCCCTAAAACTAGCGCGGCTGTGCCCATGATGGCCAAGTGCATCAGTTTCAACCTAACACCTAAGCCAAAATCAAAATGTTTTGACCAAAGATACGACCACAAAGCGGAAAACACATCATATGAAGTGGATACGTTGGGCCATGCCTTCCGTAATACTGCAAATAGCACAACTAATCCAGTAAAAAAGAGCATGAAACCTAAGGCGTAACCAGATTTTTTCCTGCGAATAACCCTTTTCATGAACATATTAATTCAGTTGAAAAGATGGGCTTATTTTATTTATGAAGTCAAAATAAGTAAACACAAAATGCGAAGTAAGATGGTCACTCGCGCGCCGGCTGGGATCCTAGAGCGATCGTCACTTGGGCTATGTCCGCCACGCTGATTCTGCCGTCGCCGTTCACGTCGCCTGGCAATCTGTCACTTCCGGCTATGAGAATGTCAAAACTGAAACGCGATATTCCTTCTATGTAACGAGATACAGACAAGGTAAGCGTTATTTGGAGGGCTTCACCAGGATTCATCCGCCAAGCAGTGTAGTTCCATCCAAGATTTAGGAATTCGGAGGCTTCTGGCGGGTTCCAATTTGTCGTCGACAAGATGAGATACATGGGTTCCTCCTCTTCGTTTCGAACATAGACTGCGATGTTCTTCACTGAACCGGGGTTAAGGGCGCCCCAATCAATTGAGGACACCCTATTGCTGCAGTTGCTGTGCCAATAGACTCCAACCTCATTCCCTTCCACAGCTGAAACGTTGACAATGGTTTTAGTGGTCGCCAAAAACATGAAAACACAAAGGATTAGGCCTGCGACAACAAATGCGAGCAAAGCCTTCCCTTTAGTTAAATGCTGCATCTCTCGCTCACTAATATTTAGTGGCAACTTTTTTGCGCGTACCCCTTCTCCCTCCTATCTAATTGTTCCCGATAGCTTTTATATTTAATCCGGAGGCGTCCTCAGTTCTGATAGAAAAACGCGCGCATTATGAAGAACGGTTTCGCGTGCGCGTAAACACCGAGCGCAGACAACAGATTAAGTAAACAGAGATGTGAAGTGGAGATGCAGAAAAGAAACATGCCTGTCAAATCGAAATCAAACATGGCAGCATAAGACAAAAAAGGGGATTGGAGGAGGGCATCTTAAGCCATTCTTATAAGTGTGGTTCACAGAACCATAAAGGAAGGAAAGGTATATGGCAGAGGTAATAGTCTCTATGAAAATTTTTCCATCCGACATCACCACAGACCTCGACCAGTTGAAAAAGAAAATAGAGAAAGAACTGCCCAAATACGCCTCAGTCTACAGGTTTGATGAAGAACCTATAGCCTTCGGCCTCACCGCACTAATCGCCCACATCATCATTCCCGAAGAAAAACAGGGCGGCCTAGACGAAGTGGAAAAACAACTACAAAAAATTGATGGAATCAGTCAAATGGAAACGCTGATGGTTCGAAGAATCAGCTAAATTATTCTCTGAACGGGTATATGCGCACAGGCCATAAGCACCTTTCATGGTTACCGCAAGTAACTCTCTCTTTCTAGATCCCCCTATAGCCCCTTCCTATTTGCATCTAAATACATAAGGAATGTTAAAACTTAGATGGGGGGTCTATTGACCGTCAAAGGAAAAGTTTTATTGACAATTAAAAGGGTCCTCCTGCCAGCCTATCTGATTTGTCCGACAATAGTTTTTTTCTTTTGTCCGACAATAGAGAGCCTCAGTCCTAATAAAGGTGGAATGTTGAAAACAGATTTTTCCTAAAAATGGCGCTGTACGAAAAAGATTGCGGGGACCCCCCACCTATGATGGTTCGAAGAGTCTAGCTCTTTAAAGTTTATATAGGAATACTATTCTTTCGAGATGTAGAAATTCAAAAACTGAAATAGGAAGGTTGAGAGTGAGCGAAATTCAGCTGAGAGTTGGGGATGCCAGACAACGCGACGTGGGCAGAGGAATCGCCAGAATAGACCAGAGAACCATGCAAAAACTAGGCATCTCCGCAGGTGATGTCATCGAAATCATTGGAAAAAGAACCACGGCAGCGATTGCCTGGCCAGCCTACTCAGAAGACCAAAACAGAGAAATCATACGAATCGACGGCTTCACCCGCAAAAACGCTGGCGTAGCCATAAACGAATACATCACAGCTCGACCGGGAAAAGTGAAGAATGCGCTAAGTGTTGTTTTGGCTCCCATAGACGTGAGACTAAATGTGGACGAAGACTTCACCAACTTCGTAAAAAACAGGCTCATGGAAAGAACCCTCGTGGAAGGAGACACCACCCTCGTCATGATGCTTGGCCACGCCATACCCTTCACTGTAACCAAAACCCGCCCCCATGGAATCGTAAGAATGACACATGAAACAATCCTGCAAATCCTAACCGAACCCCTACCAGAAGCCAGAGGCATGCCACGCACCACCTACGAAGACATAGGAGGACTCCACGAAGAGATTCAACGAATACGGGAAATGGTTGAACTCCCACTCCGACACCCTGAACTCTTCCAAAGACTAGGAATAGAGCCACCTAAGGGAGTGCTCCTACACGGACCACCGGGATGCGGAAAAACCCTGCTAGCAAGAGCCGTGGCAAACGAGTCAGAAGCCAACTTCTTCTCCATAAACGGGCCGGAGATCATGAGCAAGTTCTACGGTGAGTCAGAGGCTCGCCTCCGCGAGATGTTTCAGCAAGCCGAGAAAAACTCGCCCAGCATCATATTCATCGACGAACTCGACGCCATTGCACCAAAGCGAGAGGAGGTTACCGGCGAGGTTGAAAGAAGAGTGGTCGCCCAGCTTCTCGCCCTCATGGACGGACTAGCAGGGAGAGGAAACCTCATAGTCATCGGCGCCACCAACAGACCAGGCGCGCTCGACCCAGCTCTTCGAAGACCAGGAAGATTCGACCGGGAGGTAGAGATCGGGGTTCCGGACAAACAGGCGCGACACGAAATACTGCAGATCCACACTAGAGGGATGCCAATGGCTGAAGACGTTGACCTGAAAAAACTCGCTGAAATGACACACGGCTACACAGGAGCAGACCTAGCTGCTTTGGCCCGTGAAACAGCTATGAAAGCTCTGCGTCGGTACTTACCAGAGATAAATCTAGAGGAGGAGCGAATTCCACCCAGCATTCTGGAGAAGATGGAGATTCGAATGGAAGACTTCATGAACGCTTATAGGGAGATCACACCAACAGCCATGAGAGAAGTGTATATAGAGATACCTGCGGTTCATTGGAACGAGATAGGTGGTTTAGAGGACGTGAAAGAGGAGATCAAAGAGGCTGTTGAATGGCCGCTGAAAAACCCAGAGGTCTTCAAGAGAATGGGAATACGTCCCCCAAAAGGCATCCTGCTCCTCGGACCACCGGGATGCGGAAAAACCCTGCTGGCAAGGGCAGTCGCCACCGAGAGCGAGGCCAACTTCATCACCATAAAGGGTCCAGAAGTCTTTTCTAAGTGGGTTGGGGAGTCGGAGAAGGCGATTCGAGAAGTGTTTAGGAAGGGAAGAATGGCGGCTCCATCAGTGATTTTCTTCGACGAGTTTGACTCACTAGTGCCTAGAAGAGGGATGGGCTACGGCGACAGCGGCGTGACAGAGCGTGTCATCAGCCAGCTTCTCACAGAGATGGATGGAATAGTCACTTTAGAGGACGTAGTGGTTATCGCTGCCACGAACAGGCCGGACATCGTGGACCCTGCGGTTCTTCGACCTGGAAGGTTCGACCGGCTAATTTATGTTCCTGAGCCTGATCAGAAGGCTAGGCTCGAAATCTTCAAGATCTATACTAAAGGGATGCCCTTGACAAAAGATGTGGACCTGCTTCACTTAGCCAACGTGACGAAGGACTACTCTGGGGCGGACATCGAGGCGCTTTGTCGCGAGGCTGCCCTAAACGCCTTGCGCAAGGATATCAAATCTAAAGAGGTTACTCTCGCCGACTTCCAGAAGGCTATGGAGAAAACTGGACCGAGCATAACGCCTGACATGGACGCTTGGTATAAGAGCTTCCTGAAGCAGGCTAGACAATTGCGGAAGCCTACTACTCTTGTGGCATGACGCTTGGGTGTAAAGAGATGTCTGTGAAAACGTGGAAACCTCATCCGCTTTACATGACCATAGTGGAGATCCTGGAGAAGAGGGGTCCGTTGACGGACATGGAGCTCTTCGATGCGTTGAAGGAAAGCTACGAGGACATAGGGTTTGGAGATGTAAACCAGACTTTAATGGAGATGGAAATCAAGGGCAAGGTCTACGTTTCAACGCTCGCCAGAGGGAGAAGACGAGTTGAGCTGGTGAAAAAGGCTGCGTAAGAGGGCTTGGCTAAAGTTATAAGGCGTTCTCGATAACGGTAACAGCACGATCCAAACCTTTGAATCTGCTTGAATATTCGTGTATCTTCTCGACGTTGCTTTTATAGAACTCTTTTTTCCTCTCGATCTCTTCGATGGCGTGTTTCAGTTGCTCTTTGTTTTCAACGTAAACAGAGCATTTCAGTTCGTCAAGTTTTCTGGCGTTTGCCATCTGTTCCGGTTGAGTTGGTATGCATATGCTTGGTTTTCTGTGTTTTATTACCTCAAAACAGGTTCCGTGACCACCACTAAAAATAATCACCTTTGCGTTTTTCATGCATCCTTTCCGTTGCTTCTCATTTAGCCAACTGTAAATTTCGCAGTTTCCAAATTTTTTCACGAATTTGCTTCCGGGTTCTCCTAGGCTTACCGTGCTTTCTGATTTTAGGGAGGAGAGAACCGGAATTACCATTTTTGCCAGTTTGGCTCTTGTGCCTAATGGTCCGCTTATGGGTGCGAATAGGTGTTTCTCTGATCCTTTCTCTTGCTTCATGTCGAGAAAACTGCCGACGAGTTCAACCTTTTCTCTAATTCCAAGCTGGTCAAGGTTTCCTAGGTTGTATTCGCATATTGTGGACTTCGGGTTGTCTGGAACAATTATTTTGACGCATCCTTTGACATATCTCTCTGTGAATCTCTCTCCCGGGATGAGGATGGGAGAGAAGCGGTAGCTTGGTCTTATGATGTTTGTGATGTAGACGGACGGAATGCTCCATTTTTTGGCGAGTCTTAAGGAAATCATGTCGCCGTCAGAGATGATTATGTCGGGTCTGATTTTCGGGATGTGTTTTCTCAGGTCGTAGTATCGGTGAACAGTTTCTATAGAACTTGGTGTCTTTAATTTTAGCTCTTTATGTTCGTAGTCATACCATGGTAATGGGGTTAGAATGTTTAGAAGAGAAGCTGAGGGCTCTACTCCATGTGCGTTTTCGTACCAGACTATGGGCGTGCAAGGGTGGACGTTTTCAAATTCCTTTTTTAGTAGGTTGTTTGCGACTCCTCCGGAGAAGAAGTGTATTTCGTGTCCTCTTTTTTGCAGTTTTTTCCCGAGTTGTATGGTTCTTTGTACGTGTCCTAGCCCTAGTTCGGTGCAGGTGAAGAAGAGTCGCATGAGTGATTAAGGTGTGTGTGGAATTTATTTTAGTTGTGCTTGGGTTTTGTTGGTTAGTGTTCTTTTTCTAGACCCCTCTATGACTGGGTGGTGGATGGAAAGGCTGTTTGCATGACTACGGACCTTAACCTATCTTTTGCGTAGATTTGGAGATTTGCCCAGCAACATTTTTTCCTAACTTTCGACACTCCTCCAAACCCTTTTCGTCAGGCGTATACTTGATCAGCAACGGTGGTTTTAAGACTTTCATATTAAATTTGTTTTCAATTATTTCGAGGATTAAACGTGGAGCTTCGCCGCTCCATCCGTATGAGCCAAAACTTGCTCCAATCTTGCCTTTCAAGTTAATTCCTTTCGCCGCAATTTCCTCTAACAACTTTTTCATGTCGCTTGTCATGTCATGATGGTATGTTGGCATTCCGATGACTATTGCATCTGCATCTGCCAATTTTTCCGGTGTTGCATGAAGTGTTAGGTTCACTTCTACATCCCGAACGCTTTTTGCTCCCTCCGCTATAGCCTTCGCCATCTTCTCCGTGTTCCCAGTCCTGCTATAATACAAGATTATGACGTTTGGCACTTTAATCACCAAACCACGGTAATTGGTAAATAACTTTTAAGTTTGACTGTCCCTCATGATTAAACGGTGAAAAAATGAACTGGCGGAACGTTGTTGAAATTTCTGAAGGTGTCTATTGGGTTGGTGTCAGAGACTGGAACCGTAGGCTGTTTGACGCCTTAATCCCACTTCCAAAGGGAACAACCTATAACTCCTACCTGATAGTTGGCGAAAGCAAAAAGGCTTTGATTGACACTGTAAACCCGGGCTTTGAAAAGGAGCTAGAGAAGAAAATCAGGCAGATCGTAGATCCCAGCGATGTGGATTACGTGATAATGAACCACGCTGAACCTGACCATGCAGGCGCAATTCCGCATTTAATGTTGATAAACAGTAAAGCTATGCTGGTGACCACCAGCAAGGGCGCTAAGATGGCACACGCCTTCTATAGAGTGTCTGAGAAAAGAATAAAGATAGTTTCGGATCAAGAAACCATCGATCTTGGAGGCAAGAAGCTTCGTTTCATTGATGCCCCAATGCTTCACTGGCCAGAAACAATGTTTACGTATCTCCAAGAAAACAAAATTCTTTTCCCATGTGACTTCTTCGGCTTGCATGTAGCAAAGGGACTCTACGACGAAGAAGTGGAAGATCTAGTTGTTCACGCACAGAGATATTTCGGCGAAATAATGATGCCATTTAGAACTATGGCTAAAAAAGCGCTGGAAAAAATAAGGGGTCTGAAAATTGATATGATAGCGCCGAGTCATGGGCCAATACATAGAAACACCCAAAGAATCCTTGAAGCATATAGCAGATGGGCAGGCGGAGAAACGAAATGGAAGGCCACGATAGTCTACGTGACTATGTGGAATAGCACCGAAAAGATGATTAATTCAATTGCAGAAACCTTGGCGTCTGAGGACATTGAAATCGCGCTTTACAACCTGACTTCGGCTGACATAGGTGACGTGGCAAAGGACCTAGTTGACTCTAGAGCTATTGTCTTGGGTGCACCCACAGTACTGGGCGGTGTGCATCCTCTAGCCCTATACGCTACCTATTTGGTGGAAGCTTTACGTCCACCGACAAAATTCGGAGTCGTCTTAAGTTCGTATGGATGGGGTGGAGGCGCCATAAAGCACATCCAGGAAATTCTAGGTCCATCAAAAATTGAAGTTGTTGGAGCAATGGAAGTAAATGGCCCGCCGTCCGAAAGCGATATTAAGCAAATTATAGAATTGGGTAAGACCCTTGCTAGGAAAATTAAGGAGGAGGGTGATGAGTGAATTGGCTGAGAATAAGAAGAGAATGCTGAAGGAGTTGATTAAGCAGTTACATGCTGGAGCATCGCCACGGGGAGTTAAAGAAAGGTTCAAACAAGTTTTAGAGGGCATAAGCCCCTTAGAAATTGCCAAGATTGAACAAGAACTCATAAAGGAAGGGGTGCCTAGAGAGGAAATTCAAAGGTTATGCGACGTTCATCTAGCTGTTTTCAGAGAACAGCTGGAAAAACAAAAGCTGGGGATTACTTCTGAGAATCCGATTAACATCCTTATGGAAGAGCACAAAATTCTGCTGCAACTTCTAGAAAAACTCGGCACCATCGTGAATAGTGTTCAAAAAGCAGGAGATGCAAGTTATGTCAGCGGGGACGTAACACAACTGAAGCATATAGCAGGAGACTTCTTAGATGCGGAAAAACATTACTTGCGGGAAGAAAACGTACTTTTCCCCATTTTAGAGAAGCATGGAGTAACGGAGCCTCCTGCAATAATGTGGATGGAACACAACCAGCTAAGAGAAAAAAAGAAACAGCTCCACAATCTAATTGAAAATTACAATGCCACAAGCTTCCAAGAATTCAAAAAGCAACTTGGCGAAACCGCTAAATCTCTAAACAATGTCCTTTCAAGCCACATTTTCAAGGAAAACAACATACTTTTCCCCACAGCCCTGCGAGTGGTCAAAGAGCAGGAATGGAGAGATGCTAGAAGAGAATTTGATGAAGTTGGATACTGCTGCTTCACGCCCAAACATCTAACAACAATGCCAGAAGCAAAAGAGGTGGAAAAACAAAAACCTGAAGCTGTACCTACACCAGAAGGACTATTGCAGTTTGAAACAGGAACACTCTCAAAAGATGAAGTTGAAGCTATGCTGGATAGTCTTCCGGTAGACGTTACTTTCGTCGATAAAGAAGACGCTGTCAAATACTTCAGCAAATCTGAGGAAAGAATTTTTGTGCGGACTAAGGCGGTTATCGGCAGAAAAGTCCAACAATGCCACCCGCAAAAAAGTGTCCACGTAGTCAATAAGATTTTGGAGAGTTTCAGAAGCGGAAAAAAGGACGTGGCAGAATTTTGGATTCAAAAAGGTAACAGATTGATTCTCATTCGATATTTTGCGGTGCGAAACAAAGAAGGAAAGTACCTAGGGACTATGGAAGTAACACAAGATATTACTGACATAAAAAAGATTGAAGGAGAAAAAAGACTTTTAGACTGGAAAGACTAAACCTTTCTTTCACCTATTCATGAACAAGCGCTGGTTTTCAAAGCGGTACGTATAAGGAAGCCTCTAAATAGACGTGGCTCAAAGTTTAAGTGTAACGGGGTGACTTTGTTGAAGCTTCTACTCGATGAAATGTACTCAGGTCTAAAGGAGTATTTTGAGACCATGAGGTGGGATGTGCTGACCGTTCAAGACGCAGGGTTGCAAGGAGCAAAAGACAAGGATATCATAGAGTATGCAAAGAACAATAACTTGTTGCTTGTGACTCAGGATCCGAAATCAGCGGATCTGGCTGATCTCTTGGGAGTTAAACATGTGTTAATCTCCAATGCGATGATTGCTAAAATAGCCGACGGCAAAATAAGAGAAAAATACCCAAACCTGAAAAAGAAATAGCAATATCTATCGGAAAAGCTGGAACGTGTCCCTAGCCAATTATCCTTAAAGCAAGGAGCAGAGAAATCGTTGTTATGCTGTCTGCCAGGGAGCTTTCAATTGGAATCACAAAATTGTCTGGATCCAAACCCTTTTGATAGGTCAAAACAGCTGCTGCATACGAGATGATTATGACGAACGATGCGGCTACCAAGTTGGTGTTGAACAACAGAGCTGTAAACCTAAAGAAATTTGGCAAGGTGAAGAGTCCTTGTATAATCAACGATAAGATGGAATATGTGAAAAACATGATTAGAGATGCTGCCCAAGCACCAGAAATTTCCATTACATGATTTCTGATAGAGGAAAGAGACGATTTAAGCGTGCCCAATGCAAGTTTTGTGGTAGCGGTTGAACCAACAACCGCCCCGATGTCACCAATGGTGTCAATCAAAGCTGGATAAACTGTGTAAATTTCCCGTCTCTCACCTACAACTTCAGCAATTTTACCCAGAGTAGACCCAGTCACATTAACAATGAAGGAAACAAGAACCAAGGTAATAAGAGATTCCTTAATTGTTTTAACGAATTCTGGCTCCCGCACATTTTTGGGCAAAACATATGCTGCAACAAACAGCAAAATCAAGCCCACAAAAACAATTAGATATCGCCCAGCAGAGCCAAACAGAAAAAAGAGGCTTACCACTAAAATGTAAGTCATCGTAATGAGAAGATCAGATATTGTAGATTCTATGGGATATAGGATTATATCCGGATCTAAACCGTGCTTAAAAGAAAGAAAAGAAACGGTCATCGTTAGCGGAGAGATAATAAGCAATGCCAAAGTCATAGTTGCCATTATTATACTCAGGATGTTGAAAAACTCAGATGGCATTGCCCCCAAAAAGAGGCTACCAAATAACGCTGCAACCAGGCTCATTGCAATGCTCGTTTCTAAAGTCATCATGACAATTGCCTTAAATAACAAGTAGAAACTTTTGGTGTTACCGAAGAAACGGGGTTGAACCGTTCCCAAGTGCAATCCTGTGCTTAGACGCCCACATAATAAACCGCCTACTACCCCTCTTGCACTCACAACTTGAGGATAAACCACAATCGCCCATGGCGCGAGTTTAAACAGCCCTACATGATAAGCAACTATTGTCCCAGCGACTATTCCGAATACGTTAAAGGCGTATGCCATAACCGATTGTTCTAGGGTCTCAGTGAATTTGTGTTTTACATTTAAAGCCCTAATCTTAAGCCCTCCTCAAAATGCCACAAAAGTTGAAAATCCAGTGGACGAAATATGTTCGAATGGAAAATTTTCCTGTCTTTGTCCTGATTTTAGGAATGTATGTTGACTTGGACAGGGATAATTGTGTTATGGTTGGAGTGTTGCCACTCAAAGAGAGCGCTTCTAGAAGGAAAGTTTTGTTGGCTATTTTTTGAAGATGAGACATTTCGCCCTCTCCGTGGCGGGTTCGGCATCCCTTTCACCTAAACGTTGACTGATTCTCTTGTTGTTCATTTATAAAATTGTTTCCATACTGTTTGAATCTCTAAGAAGATAAAAGTTATCTATAGTTGAGTATTTATGTTAGCTAGGGCAACAAGATTCGTGTTGACCCTTATGGGAGTTTTCGCTGTATGGTTCGGCTAGAAAAGATAGAGTATAAACCCGTGCCTGTCAGAGCCCACCTTATCGAAATGAAAGACCTTTCCGAATTGATGATAGATTTGGCGTATTCCGCCGCGCTCTTTGACAGTCGTGCGCTGGCTGAAGAAGTTATTGAAATGGAGAGGCGCGTCGACACCCTCGCCTACATGTTGGATATGAGCGCCATGTTAGCTGCGAGAGACGCGAAGGACGCAGAAGCCCTTGTCGCGGTTTCAGTCGTAGCTACGGCTGCAGACAAAATCTCAGACGCTGCAGCAGACATAGCCGCGATAGTTTTGCAAGGAATAGGCATACATCCCATTGTACGAAAGGCTTTTGAAAAAGTGGAAGAGCGACTGACACGCGTCGAAACCAAGCCTATCTCCATCCTAATTGGAAAACGTTTAGGCGAACTAGAATTGGCGGCAAAAATGGGTGTCGACATAATCGCCATTCGTCGAAACAAAGAATGGATAATCAACCCCAAGGACGAAGAAAACATCAAGCAGGGAGACGTACTCATAGCTCGTGGAGCCCCCTTAGGCGTTGAAAGGATTGAAGGTTTAGCTGAGGGAACTGTTCAAAAACTGGAGGGTTAAAGACAATGACAGCAGAAGAATCGTTTGAGAAAATTGTCGACATGTTGGTTGAGCTCAAGGACACTTGTGAGCTTATGATGGACCTCGCATACTCTTCTATTCTCCTCAACAGCAAGGAATTGGCTGAAGAGGTTCAAATGCTTGAGGACTACATGGACAATCTACACACCAAGTTTGAGCTTCTTGTGTTGTCGAGGTGCATACGTCCCGAAGAATCTAAAAACTTCCTCGGACTGATTAGGCTGGGTGTAGTGACAGAAAAAATAGCGGACGCCGCAGCGCAAATTGCTGAAGTCGTGCTGAGAGGCTTGGAGCCCCATCCCGTTCTAAAGTTGGCAATAAAAGAAGCAGAAGAAACCGTGATCCACGTTCAAGTTTCAAAAAAATCTCTGCTAGCTGGCAAAACTCTGCGGGAAGCGCAGGTTCATGAGGAAACTGGAATGTGGGTACTAGCCATCAAAAGAGGAGACAAGTGGCTGCGTCCAAAACCTGAAACAGTGATAGAAGCCGGCGATACGCTTATTGCTTCCGGCTATGCCGAAGGCGAAGAAGACCTGAGAAAGCTGACTTCCCCCGCAAAACATTCGTCTAGATGAGTTTCTATATCTGAAGAATTTAAAATTGAAATTGCATTTTGGTGGGACTTGAACTCACGAACCCTTACCCTACAGAGAAGCTATAGAACTCCAAATGTCTCTTCCATCACGATTTTGACTATTCTCTTTGCAGCCGTTCCGTCTCCATACGGTGAGGACCTGGGAAGCTCGCCTCCTTCGCGTAGGGCTTGTTCCATCGCCGCAATGATTCTCTTCTTTTCTACGCCCACCACCCTAGCGAATCCAGCTTCAACAGCCTCCGGCCTCTCCGTGGAAAGCCGGATCACCAGAACGAGTCTTCTTATTGGGGGTGCCGTTGCCTCTTCCTGTAGCCCCCCAGAGTCTGTCAGCATCATCTCACAGTTTTTCATGAGAACCAAGAAGTCGAAGTAGCCTAGGGGCGGAAGAATCTGAACTTTTTCAGAGGAGGAAAGCTTCCTCCACATTTTCTGTTGGCGCAGTCTCTTACGAGTTCTCGGGTGGACTGGGTAAACGATGGGTAATGGCGCCTCAACAAAGGCTTCAACAAAACTCTTAAGCACAACTGGGTCGTCAACATTCTCGGCTCGGTGGGCGGTTACGAGCGCAAACTTTTCGAACCGTATCTTCTTTAGGATGCTGGATTTTCTCTCCGCAATGGGAAGATGCTGTATCACGGCGTCAATAACCGTGTTTCCGGTCACGTATATCTTGCCCCAAACGTTCTCCCTCTCCAAGTTTTTCCGAGCGTTTTCCGTGGGCGCAAACATGTAGGTTGAAACATGATCTACAAGGCGCCTATTATGCTCCTCCGGCATGCGCAGGTCAAAGCTTCTGAGACCAGCTTCCACATGGCCTACTGGCACATTCAGTTTCACGGCGGCTAGGGCGGAGGCCAAGACCCCGTTGGTGTCCCCCTCCACTAACACAACCTTGGGCTTAGTCTTCTTTATGACCCCTTCCACAAGCGTCATGATCCTTCCTGTTTGTAGACCGGGCGAGTACGCTCTTACCTTGAAGCCGTAATCCGGTCTTGGCAATTCCAGTTCTTCGATGAATTGCTGGGACATCTCGTAGTCGTAGTGTTGCCCGCAGTGGACAAAGGTGTAGGGGATGGAGTCTTCTTCTAACGTCCTGATCACAGGAGCCATCTTAATGATTTCTGGTCTAGTGCCCGCCATGATCATGCAGTTGTTGACGATGCCCTCTCACCTCCAAAGAGTTTGTAGGTGGCGTTCAACGCTTGCCAGTATAGTTTTGTGTTTCCTATGTCTATCCTCTTTTCTCCTCTGCGCAGTTCCACCGCGTAGACCTTGCCTCCCCCCTTTATTAGGGATTGTATGGCGGGGATCAACGACACCTCGCCGCTCTCCTTATCCGGCTCCACCTTCGCGATCTCGGGGTAAATGTTAGATTTAAGGATGTATGCCGTGACGTCGGATAGGTTTGAGGGCGGAACCTTCGGTCTATAAACAATTGTTTCCACTTGGTGCAGTCCTTTGACTATCTCCTTGCCCACAATGACTCCATACATGGTTGGGTCTTTCACCCTTGTGGCGAGGAAAGCTACGTCGGCTTTTCGCTTCTTAAAAATCCTCATCAGCCTCTTCAGGTGGCTGTTTTCCTCCTTAGACACGACTAGATCGTCTCCCATGTGGAGCAGGAAGGGCTCTTTGCCCGTAAAGTCTTTCACTCTGCGAACAGCGTCTCCGGTCCCTCTAGGTTCGGGCTGGTTTGTAAACACTATGTTGGAGTTGTTTACCTTTCGGTAGAACTGCTGCAGCTCGTCGGCTTGCTCCGGCTTGTTGAGTTCCTTGAGGTATCTTATGAAGTCTTGGTCAGGTGTGAAGTGGTTTTTCACGGCTCTTCTGGTCCTGTTCCCAACCACGAAGCAGAACTCCCTGAAGCCTACGTCGTAAAGCTGCTCAAAGACGAGTTGCAAAATGGGCTTTAAGCATGGCTTCCCGTTTTTCCCCAATGCAAATATGGGGAGTAACACCTTAGGCGTTTCTTTTGTTGCGGGTAGAAGTCTTGTTCCCAAGCCCGCTGTTAGAATCACAGCTTTCAACACTGTAACCTCTTGCCTCAACCTAGTTGTGGCTGAACACAGAATTTAGGTTTAACGGAAAGCTTCTATAAGACTTCTAAGATTTATCCACAACAGAAAGGAAGCAGATCCAGTAAATGTCTCTTTCCAATCTTAACAGTCAGTCTGGAAGGACACACTTAACTAGGAACGAGAGTAGCAAGTCTGGAGAGGACCAGACTGTACAGAAGCAAGTTGTGGAAGCTCTAATGAAGCCTGAAGCTTATGACGAAGAAGCAGGTCAAATTGAACTAGTCCAGACCCACATATCCTTTGTCTTTCTAACCAGAAACTTTGTCTACAAGGTGAAGAAGGCTGTGAACCTCGGATTTCTAGACTTCACAACCCTTGAAAAGAGATGTTTCTTCTGCGAAAAAGAGTTGGAGCTCAACAGACGGCTTTGCAGAGACATGTACCTCGAGGTTGTTCCCATTAACAGATCAAACGTGATTAAGATAAAAGGTGATGGAGAAACCGTTGAATACGCTGTGAAGATGAAGAAGATGCCTCAAGAAAAGATGATGAACAAGCTCCTTGAAGAGAACAAGGTGGATAGCAAACTCATTGACAGAATAGCAAAGATCATCGCGGAATTCCATTCAAAGGCGGAAACGAATATGAGGATAAGCGAGTTCGGCTCCTTGGCGATCATAGAAACCAACTGGAAGGAGAATTTCGAGCAGACTCGAGAGTTTGTTGGCAGAACCATATCCATGAAGAATTTTAAACTAGTCCATGAAAGAATCTACGATTTCATGAAGAGAAATGTGCCCCTTTTTGAGAAGAGGGTGGCAGATGATAGAATCAGAGATTGTCACGGAGACATCCATTCGGGAAACATCTTTGTTACAGACAGAATCTACATTTTCGACGCCATAGAATTCAACGAAAGATTTAGGTATTCTGACGTTGCCTCCGACATTGCCTTCTTAGCAATGGACTTAGACTTCAAAGAAAGAACCGATCTGTCCAACTTCTTCGTAGAAAGATATGTAGAATATTCTGGGGACCAAGAGTTGATGAGGCTTCTTCCTTTCTACAAATGTTACCGAGCCTACGTGCGAGGAAAAGTCACAAGTTTCAAACTTAAAGACCCCAGCATAAGTAGTGAGGAAAAGAGGGCAGCAATGAAAGAAGCAAAGGCATATTTCAAACTAGCCTCCACCTACGCAAAAACTCTTTAATCAACTCAAAAATTTGATAAGATTCGCGTGTAATCTCTAAGGCAAGAATAAATGAAGGAAGAATTGTGGGTATAAGAAAGGTTTCGTTGCCTAACGATACAGAATCCATACTCTCTCTATTGAATCACATAGACCTATCCATTTATCCAGAACGCACTGACATTGAAAATCCAGATGACCAATGGTTTGTTTACGAGGAAAAGGGAGAAATCATCGGTTGTGTTGCAGCAAGAAGAAGCGGAGGCGAAATAAGGCATATTGCAGTATTGCCAAACCATCGAAGAAAGGGTATCGGAAGCCAGCTGGTAAACTGCGCAATAGAGTTTTTGAAAAGCATAGGTTATTCGAGAATATGGGCACAAGTAAGAGTGGAAAACAAGGAAAGCCAAGGACTGTTTGAAAAGCTCGGGTTCAAGTGTAAACCCAGAACTATTAGATCCGTAAAGAATCCTGAAGTGAAGCTGTATAAATATGTTCTAACACTTTGACTGTGCACCAATGTGCGCGCAAGAGCAGGACTAAGCTACTACAAAAGAAAATGATGAAGGAAAACTCGGTATTCTAAGTTCTGGTGTCTCTTTCCAGATTCGGAGACGCCTGCATAAAAGTAATTTGCTCATATTGCCTATATTTAGAGTATGGATGCGATAGAATGATTGTAGAGATATGCTACGATAGCGATCAAGGCTGGCTGGCAACGGGAGAACCATTAGCCGATACAAAAGGTTCTTCGGAGGATTTAGAGGAGTTATCCTTCGAGCAAAGCGACCATGGTTCCATCACGTTTTCTCGTTGTGGACGTATGTATGTGATACATACGGTGCGGGAGTTAGGAGGGGATTACACAGTAATTGTCTATGTTGCAGACAATAAGCTTGAGGCAACTAGGGCTTTTGTAGAAGAACTGGAGTCTCGCTTAGAAGAGTTTGGCGAGGACATGACAAGAAGAGAACTGGAGCAAACCTTAAAAGTCTTAGAAAAGTACAAGGACTATTCGAAAAAATTTTCTACAATAAAAAATATCGCGGAGAAACTAATCGCAGAAAAACCACCGCCACCTTCACTACCTTCATCTCCTCCACCTGTTTCCATGACGTTTGAAACATGTAAGGAGCAGCTTAAAAAAGACTTGAGTTTGTCTGAGGATGTCATAAATAGAACAAGAGTATTAATTGAAGAATACCAACCTCATCTAGATAAAACTGTAAAGACCCTTATAGATAATTATAAAACTCTGATAGAAGAGGGTGAAACAGAATACATCACTCCTCTTTTTAAACTTCCAGAGTACCTAAAACCGGAGATGGTGATAGGAGCCTGTCTGTACCTCGCATGTAAGGAAAGAGGAGTCAGCGTCAGCCAATTTCAAATAGCAAAGGCACAAGGTCACTACGACACCTCCAACCTCAGTAAAGCCATCAGAGACTTAAGGGTTAAGCTGAAAATGAAAAACTCGTAACTAGCGATTCAATGCAGCTTTACGTGCATTGACTTAGTCAAAGGTGAAGGCTGAGGGACAGAGTTCGTTCAGTACACAAATTTTGCATTTGGGGTTTTCTTGCTGAGCAAACTCTCCTGCCGTGAAAAACGAATAAGTCTACGATTCTTTTCCACTTAGTTTTTGGAATGATTTCCATCAAATCTTTTTCTATTCTTTTGGGATCTTTGTAGTCCATGTGCGCGCAAAGTGTCGCTTTTCGAACTCCTTCTGGATCGAATCTTGTAAAATTCTTCTGAACGATTCTTCGGTCAGGAAAGGTTCATTCAAAGTCGAAATTGATCAGCTACGTATTCGGGGACTTTCACCGTTCCCATGATGATCGGCTTTTGATGGCAGTCGCTGCCTCCAGTCATGATTAGTCCATGTTTTTTTGCAAACTTTATGTAATGATTCGTTGTTGGGGTGTCATTTCTTGAGTGCCAACACTCTAAGCCATCAATATATTTTAAAATTGACTCTTCTATTATCTCCGTCTGTTCAGGCAAGGATTTAGTTAGGGTCACAAGGGAGGTTCCATGAGGATCATTAGGATGAGCAAAGACTAGTTTTCCCCCAGCATTCCTCACCAATCTCGACGCCTCTTCAATGTAGAGAGGATACTTGGGAACATCGCATTTAACAAGATACTTATCAAAAGCCTCCTGCCTGTTTCTAACAATTCCCTTTCTCACCAAATAGTCTGCTATGTGAGGTCGCCCAAGTACGCCGTCAACAGAAGCCTGAATTTCCTTCATATCATTCTTTGTTAACTTTGTAATTCCTTCCTTTTCAAATTCCACATTAATGTTATTCAAGATCTTTGCAGCCCTTTCCTCCCGATACTTCGCAATTAACTGAAGTTTGTTCTTTAACTCCTCATTCTTTATGTCAAATTGGTAACCCAAAAAATCTAACGATATTGATTTCCCCCCATGATACTTGGGGTGCGAGAAGGTTACATTCAATTCAACTCCAGCGAGATAACGGATTCCATTTTTCCTCGCCAAAGCCATGGCTTTCTCTTGACAGCCAATCGAGTCGTGATCTGTGATCGATATTAACCCAATATTTCTGGCCTTAGCTTCCTTAACAATTTCTTCAACAGTCAAGTTTCCGTCAGAACAACTCTTTGAATGAATATGCAAATCTATTATCATGATGAAACGGAGTCCAGCTACCTTTTTTCCATCCCTATTATATACCAGTCCTCAGGAGGATCATACTCTGTATCGACCGTTAAGTGCACTATTTCGAGTTGCGGATATCTCTTTTTCAAGTCATTTAGGTCAACAGGTTCAAACTTCTTCTTGTTGTTAAGATAAGCTTGCCTAGTTAAGGCGTTTGACTCATAATCCTCCTTAGTTCTTCTTAAAATTCTCGCAATGGACACTTCTTCGGAGCAGTGAGTTTGAAATATGATAAAAGTCATGTTGTGCTTTGCAGCAATCTCAGCGGCACGTCTTCGCAGTTCTTGGGTCACAAAAGTAGCATCTAAAATTACGCCTTTACTCTTCTGCACAAGATCATCTGCCCGCCGAAACATCTCATCATAGACAGACACCCGTTTGCTCATATCTGACGCAACTTTTTCGTCAAAAATATCTTGACCCTTAAGGACTTCTAGTCGAATCAAATCGCTTCGAAGAATAGGATATCCCTTGATCTTTGAGATTTCCTCTGAGGTCTCTGTCTTCCAAGTTCCTGGGAGTCCGCATGTAATTAGTAAAGTGCCGGGCTTTAACTCTTTTTTAACAAACTCGACAAAGGCTTCCCTCAACTTGACACATCCTTGTTTCTTTGTAATCAACTTAAGATAAAGCAAAATTAAACCTTTGCGTCAAGAAACACTGTTTGTCTTAAATAGCAGTTAACAACCTTCCTTCTACGAAAGATGAATAAAAAAGAAAGCAGAACGTTAGGAATCCTACTCGTCTTCTTAGGTTTACTTACCCTTTTCCATCACATATTTTTCTACGGAAGATTATTCGATCTAGAAGATATTATTCACCACGAATTTCTTGAAGCAATCCTTTTCACGGCGGGAACCACGCTTCTTCTAGTCTCTCAGTCCTACAAAGAATAGTTCTTAAATTTCGCTACCCTAACTCTTAGAGATTAAGCTGAGGTTGACTGGCATTGACGGCTTTAAGAATAGATGGCGGAACCGTTGTCACAATGGGCCGTAAGGGAATCATCCGAAACGGCGCAGTCGTCGTTGAGAACGGCAGCATCGTGGATGTTGGCAAAAGTGCCGAGCTTAAGCGGAAATATTCCAGCTACGAAAAGATTAACGCCAAAGGAAAGGTGGTGATCCCAGGTCTCATAAACGCCCATCAACACGCCGCCATGAGTCTTCTTCGGGGCTATGCCGACGACTACCCACTCAAAGAGTGGCTGGAAAACTGGATATGGCCCCTAGAGAAGTGCATGACTGGTCATGACATCTATGTTGGCGCTCTCCTCACCGCCGTTGAATCCATTATGGGCGGAACAACCACCGTGAACAGTATGTATCACTACATGGAGGACGGTAGTGAGGCTGAAGCTTTCGGTAAAGCAGGACTTCGAGGAGTTGTTGGGCATGTGTGTTTTTCATGGAGGAAAGATGAGGACCGAGCGGCATTGAGAGCTCTAGTTAGGAACTGGCATGGCAAGGCAAACGGGCTTATTCGGGTGAGTGTTGATCCACATGCTGCCTACACTATTGACCCCGAGTATATGAGGGAGCTAAGAGATATCGCTAAGGAGCTGAATGAGAAGTATGGTACGCCAGACTCGCCCATCATGTGGCACATCCATGTTGCTGAAACCGAAGACGAGGCTGAAAAAGTCCGCAGAGCTTTCAACGTTTCATTTGAGGGCAGCGTGGTGGAGTATCTTGACTCTCTGAATGTGTTGGGAAGTGATGCCATTGCTGCGCACTGCGTGTCTCTATCCCAAAAGGATATCAGAATTCTGAAGGAGAAGGAAGTCAAGGTTTCTCACAACCCCGTCTCAAATCTCAAGTTGGCGTCTGGCGTTAGTCCCGTGCCAAGTCTGCTCGATGCTGGAGTTACTGTTGCCTTGGGCACAGACAGCCCTTGCTCCAACAATAACTCTGACATGTTTGAGGTTATGAAGATGACAGCACTTCTACACAAAGGTGTTAATAGGAATCCCACATTGTTGTCTGCTGAGCAAGTGTTGCGGATGGCAACGGTGGAGGGCGCCAAGGCTCTGCTTTGGGACCGCCAAATAGGTTCGATCGAAACCGGAAAAGATGCAGACTTGGCTATAATAAGTTTCAAGAAGCCTCATCTATGTCCGTTGTACAATGAGGTCAGTCACCTCGTATATTCGGCGAGAGCAGCTGATGTGGACACTGTTCTTGTTAAGGGCAAAATCGTCATGGAAGATCAAGAGGTTAAAACGGTGGGCGTTCATAAGGTTATGGAAATGGCGGAAAAGACAAAGGAAAAACTCCTAACACGCCTAACTCAATAGTTAAATAATCCATTACTAAACTACAGACGTGAGTTGACGTAGATGACAAATTTTAAAGTTAAAGACCAGAGTTTAGCTCCCAAAGGAAGCCTCCTCATCGAATGGGCATCCATGCACATGCCAGTTCTGAACCAGATAAAAAGCAGGTTTGAGCGAGAAAAGCCGCTCAAGGGCATCACCCTAGGAGCGTGCCTACACGTAACCAGGGAGACCGGAGTGCTCGTGGAAACGCTCACGGCAGGGGGAGCCGACGTTGCCCTCTGCGGCTCCAATCCATTATCAACCCAAGACGAGGTGGCGGCGGCGCTAGCAGAGAAAGGAATCAGCGTCTACGCTTGGAGAGGTGAAACAACCGAAGAATACTATTGGTGCGTCAACAAGGTAATAGACCACAAGCCCATAATCACTTTAGACGACGGAGCCGACCTAGTGAGCACCATCCACATGAAACGAACCGAAGCCCTAGAGAGCGTAAAAGGGGGCACCGAAGAAACCACAACAGGGGTCATGCGATTGCGAGCCATGGAAAAGGCCGGCGCTCTCAAGTATCCAATCATAGCAGTAAACGACGCCTACACCAAGTACCTGTTCGACAACCGCTACGGCACTGGACAGAGCACCATAGACGGAATTGTACGAACCACCAACGTTTTGCTAGCTGGAAAAAACTTTGTAGTTTGCGGCTACGGATGGTGCGGTCGAGGACTCGCCCTCCGAGCTAGGGGCATGGGCGCAAGCGTGATCGTTACTGAGATTGATCCGGTGAGGGCACTGGAGGCGGTTATGGACGGCTTCCGAGTAATGCCAATCGACAAAGCGTCAGCAATAGGGGACATTCTCGTAACTACCACTGGAGACATAAACGTCATCCGAAAAGAGCATATGATCAAGATGAAGGACGGCGCCATACTCGCCAACAGCGGACACTTCAACGTTGAAATCAGCATACCTGACCTCGACAGCATATCATCCTCCAAGAGAACCATCCGACCAAACCTAGAAGAGTACCGCCTTCAAGACGGAAGGAAACTATACCTGCTAGCCCAAGGAAGACTCGTTAACCTCGCCGCAGCCGAAGGACACCCCTCAGAGGTTATGGATATGTCCTTCGCAAACCAAGCCCTATGCGTTGAACACCTGACGAAAAAGGAGAAAATGGAGTCAAGGGTCTATAGCGTGCCGAAAGAGATTGATGAACTCGTGGCAAACTTCAAGCTGAGGGCTATGAACGTGGAGATCGACAAACTTACAAAAGAGCAGAAAAAGTACATTGCCACTTGGGAAGCAGGAACCGTTTGATTACTCAGACCCGAGAAAGACGACAAAATTTATAATGGGTTATTGACTAAACATGGTTACATTGTAGTGGTGATGAAAATGGTTAGTAAGGATCAAGCTATCGGCTGGCTGATTTTCTTGGTCTGCGTAGTTGTTGCAGTCGGATACGTTGTTGCACTGTTCTTTCCAGAGTTCATATTTAACACACTGCTTGGCGGAGATTGGTCACGTGCTCAACTTATTCGTGTGGAGTTTTGGCTAGTTGCAGTTCCTGTGTTCGTTGCGTTTGTTGCTGTGTTGGCCATTGGATCTTGGATCGGCTGGACGATGGCTACAACCCCGCCCCCAAAGCCAATTGAGGAATTCGAAGTAGAAGAAAAAGAGGAGAAAGAAGAGGAAGAAAAGGAAGAAGAGAAGAAGGAGAAAAGAAAGAAAAAGGAGTAAGGAAAAAGAGAAACAGGCTTCTCTTCTTTCGTTCCACGATTCGAGGGCTCCTATGACTAAAGTTAAAGGTTTTGTTTTCTGTGGGGGACCGGGCGTAAGGCTTAGACCCATCACGTATTATTTTCAGAAAACCATGCTGCCCATAGGAACGAAGCAAAAGCCCCTGTTGGAATACGTGATTCGACTCCTCAAGTTTCATGGAATTGAAGACTTAGCTCTCTTAGTGGACTACAAGGCGGAGCAAATCCTAAACTACTTCGATGACGGCTCAAGGTTTAATGTGAAAATCTCCTATGTGCACGACGACCCGGAGCTGAAGGGAACCGCTGGCTCCCTGCTGAACGCCTGCAAACACAGCGTGGTAAACGTTGAGGATACGTTGCTCATATACTATGGAGACATCCTTACAAACATGAACCTCAAGGATCTGCTGCACTATCACCGGAACCGACGGGCCTCAGCAACAGTTGCCTTAGCCTCAGGCTTCACGGTCAGAGTGGGCCTAGCGGATGTCGAAGACAATGGCAAGATTAGGGGGTTCGTAGAAAAGCCGACGCTAGAAAAGCCGGTAAGTATAGGAATACTTGTTTTCAAGGGGGAAACCCTTGAGGACATGGATCGATTAAAAATGGACCGACGTGGACTGGATCTGATGGGAAATGTGATTCCTCACCTTTTAAAAGAGGGCAAGCCAGTCTACGGCTACCTAACGGATGCGTTTTGGTACGACGTTGGCAGCACCGAAGCTTACGAGAAACTGAACCCAAAGCTTGTTGATGACATGTTTTCCCATCTGTTCCAGTGAAACTTGACGGCCGCATGGACAAGCCGAACGCTTTCAGTGGAAGGGATTATAAATCTAAAAAGCCTCTGAATAGCGTAGCCTCTTAAGTGAAAGCGATTCCGAAAGTTACGCTCTACATCATGTTGGATGATAGTCATGTCAAGTTCAAGTTTAATCCTTCCCTACGTTGTGGAAGACGAAGACAGAAAGAAACCTTTCACACAAGACATGGAAACCGCGGCTGTTCTCTGTCTGGCAGAGGCAAAACGGAAAAAGCCGAGAATCCTAGGGGTTCCGCCAGAGAAACTTTCGTTTATCTCCAAACTTCATTTTCATCTGTGGGCGGTTCCCTGGGAAAATGAGAGTATAATTGTGGATGGGCTAGGAATAATTCCTCACACAATCTTGTACATGAAGCCACCGGACGTAAACCTCTTTGTTGAAGACCTCAAGAGAAGCACAACGGCTCGAGAACTTTTTCGAAGCGCCTTGAAGAGCCACACCAAAACCTTTGAAAATTTCGTCGAGACCGCTCAGATTTCCGTGAACGCCATCATAGCAAACCGGAAGATTCTGTCCACAATCTCGCGGTACATCGAACAAGGACTCATCCCAAAAAAAGGCGCAGTGGGACCTGTCACATCGATCCCGCTGAAACTCGATGAGAAGGCGGCGATGGAAAGGGCTGAAAACCTGTTTAACCATTGGAGGCTGATTCAGTCGGAGATAAAGGGTTTACAGTACGCCATCAACGTTCTGGACGAAGAGATCAGGCTTCATGAGCAGAAGATCGTTGGTGAAATTGAACAGATACAGAAAATGTTTGAGGACAAAATTTCTCACATCAAATCTGAGGTGGAGGAAAGAGTGGAACAGCTGACGACGGAGCGGGACGCTAAGACCAAGAAAATATTTGAGGCTTCTGAGAGGGAACTGGAAGTTGCGCTTAAGGAGAGGGCTAAGTATGAGCAAAAACTGGAGAAGCTGGAGAGAGACAAAAGTGTTTACCAGAAAAGAAAACAGATTCGCAAACGTGGGAGCAATGAAGTAGGCGTAACCTACTGGGATCACAAAATAAAAGTGTGCAAAAACAAGATTTCCGAAGTTAAAGGAAAAATCAAAGTTCTCTCACGATTTATTGAACGCACCCGCAAACAAGGCGAACTCAGCGTAAAAAAATTGAATGCGAGCTATCAGGGAATGATTGTTCGGGAGAAAAAGAGAATATCGGATTTAGAAGCCCTGCGAGACTCCCAGATTGAGACGACGAAAAAAGAAGTCGAAGAACTGGCATCAAAGGCTTCGTCAATAACAAACCTCATTAGACAACTCATAGATCAGAAGAAACTGCACGCATCTCAGCTCAAAGAGATAACGATTCCGTGGAGGCCCGAGGACGTTACTTTGATCAATTTGCCGTTCTACGTGTTTCGATACGAAACCGAGGGAAGATCCCGATATCATGTGCACCCGCCCGTGGTCGCTATGGGCTACGAGGGCATCATAAGAAAAATTCAGAAGACCATCTGGAGCTTTAGCCTCGAATCCCGAATCAAACTTCTCCTGCGTTCAAGATCGAGGGCACTAGAGAGAATGCTCACCTCAATTTTTGCTGAGACGGTGCAGAAGGACGAGGCTCTAGGAAGGGATTTGTATGAGATAGGTTCTTCTAACAATCTCTTTAATGCCCAAGATTTCCGGGAAGCGTTGGCTAGAGGAGTGGAAGAGCTCAAAGCGGAAGGCTGGATCAACCGAGAAGAGGGAGACGCCATCTTAAGAGCTTACGCCCACTAAGTGTCCATTCTCCTTATAGTCACAAATTTGGTAATAGTTTCCGCTCCTTTTATCTCAACTACAAACAACTCGTTCCCTCTCCAAAAGTATTTAAAAATAGATAGAGGAAAGGTAACCCTAGTGCACATCTGATTTCCAATGGGGGGAACAAAATGACTTTTGATGACAAGCTGTTGGAACGAAAACTTCTGCTGAAGCGAGCCTTCCCACGAATCGAACTTTTCGAGATCGGAAAAGAATTGAACATTCCATACTTTGACTCCTTCACGAGCGGATGGGAAATCGATGAAGACGAAGCGTCCCTCAAGATAGCGCCCAACATAAGCGACAAGCAACTTAAGGAAATCTTTGATAAGCATGAACCTCGCGAGTGGACGGTTTTCAGGGGCGCGCACTACACGTTTGAAAACGGAGAACTGCGATTGGAAGGGTCCGGTAAAACGATTCAAGCCAATATTTATCAGGCGAAGAAGAAGTACGGAGAAAACTGTGTTGCCATTCTGAAGAAGCTGGTGGAAGCTGGTAGAGGTTGCAGTCTAGGTGAAATCAAGAAGGGCTTGAAGCAGGACGTTGACCTCCTCCCCATCCTAGCTGAACTCGAGCAGTTGAAGGTCATCGTTACCTCCTACAAGGGTGGCCAGTATCAAGAGTGGCAGATACCAGAGGAGGTCTCTCCAATGGTTCAGATGGAGTTGGGAATCGAAGTGCGTGCGCCTCTGGAAATAGCTGTCACCCCTGCAGTTGGAGTGGAAGAAGCGGACTATGTGTTAGGAGAACGGCAAAGAATCGAGAGTATGGATAAAGAGTTAGACGAATACTTGAACGCCCTGTTAAAGCGTCGTTTAGACGCAACCATCAAGTTTGGAAAGACTTTCTCCGTAACTTCTTTGGCAAGCTACCTCAAAGACCTCTTTGGACCCCTCTTATACTTCGACAGTCTGCTCAGCATCATTCAACAGTACGGACTGGCTGACACAGAGATTATCCATGAGCACGGAAAGACGGGAATGCGGACGGGTTGGAACCTCTCCCTGTTTGGGGAGCCAGGAACAGGGAAAAGCTTCTCCACCCGGGACATGATTCTTGGAAAGCTGGATGCTAAGGTCTTTCCACATGGGATTCCTGGGCGCAACCGCTATGCGGGTGGAATGACCCCGGCTCGTTTCATTAGGATCGGCCAAGCCTATGTGAAACGAACCTTCAACTTCATCATTCCGGAGTTTAATGACTGGTTCAAGTATAAGGGCATGGTGGAACCGTTGAAATTGGCGATGGAGCGGGCGGAGATCAAATATGAGATGCACCGTGAGGTTATTGGGCCGTACCGTTTCAACTCGTTTTTCAGCGTGAACTACAACGTGTCAACATACGGCAGGGGATACGAGGTGACTGTTCAAGATCCAAATTTCAACGCCATCGAGGACCGAATGCTTTGTCGTTTACACACATTGACAAAACAGCGCTACGTAGAGATCGCACAGAGCCAGATGAAACTCGCCTTCGGCAAGATTGACATCGAAAGGGGAGCTCAACAGATTCGAGACCACCTCGCTCTTGTCTACGCGATAGAAATGGAACATCCGTTGGTGAAGGGGCGATTTCCCTACAAGCCCGTGATGATAACTCCCCAAGCGTACGACCTTATTGAGGGCGCTAGGAAAGCAATTTTAGAGCAGATTCCCCGCGAGTTCGTGAGGTTTTCGGCGCGCTTAGAAGATCGAGCCATCCGATTTGCTTGCGCCGCCTCTTTACCTAGCTACTTTCGTTCGGATATGGACTACATACCTGTGAGTGAAGACGCGCTCAGGTATGCGGTGCAACTCTACGTTGAGGAGGCTTCAGTGAGGTCGCGCGAGGAGTTTAAACCTGAAGAGGTTTTAGGAAAACTGGTTTAGCTGCGGGCTTTCCGCTTGACTTCTTAAAGCTGATTCGATGAGGCTTCTGTACGCCTCTGAGACTCCTGTTTTGTTTGCATGTGCGTGGGCTTTCACCATCATGTGAACTTCTCTCTCGATTTTGGGTCTCACATAAAGCGGAGCTGGTGGCTTCAACTCTTTTCTCTGGCTTATGGTTTCCATTTTCTCCTCTGGAGAAACTGTGGAGATTGTCCAAGCTCTCTCCAACACGAAGAGCAGTATCATTGATTTCTCGTCCTCTGCCTTAGAGAGGGTTACCCAGTGTTTTCCTGGCGCTCTTTTGCCCGTGGCTTCTTCGTATGGCATGATTCGGAAGTGTTCTCGGATTGTAGTTGGGATCTCTTCTAAGTTGTCTACGATTTTTCGATGAAGCCGGTCGCTTTCATCTGCGTGGGTCAAGGATATGACATCGTAGAGTTGTCCTTCAATTTCGCTTTTCTGGAACAGCATGGTGTTTCCCTCGAGTTGTGCGAAGCGTCTTCCGGGTGGACATTTCGCCGCTTTCACCATAACCTTGTGTAATTCCTTGTCTGAGCAGACTTTGAAGAGCCAGTTGCCTGTGAGGAAGTCTTTAACTCGGTAGAAGCGTACTTCGCCTTCTCGTAGTTGCCGTAGACTCATGTCGAACCAGGCGTCGTTGGGTCTTTCTTCAATTTGGGTGATTTTGATTTGGTTTAGGTATTGCAAGTGGCATCAGCTCTTTGGGGTTGACAATTTAGATTGGGTGGTGGATCGCTTAAGTTTAGTGGCTTGTCTCTCTCTTTCTAGACCCCCCTATATAGCCCCCCTAGAGGGGGAGGGGAGAGAAACCTCTCAGCACGGTGTTAGGTATAACCTTCTTTGCTGTTGCGAGAAATGCTTCCATTTTCCTTTCTAAGAAGGGTTTCAAATTCTTGAACTTTGGATCGATCGTTTCCACATCGCCTTTGTAGTTTTGTATGACGTATTTTCTGCAACCCCTTATTCTCTGGCATACCTCCCCGATGTCTTGTTCGTCGTGGAGACCTGGGACAACGGTGGTTCTAAACTCGTATTCAATCTCACTCTTCAGCAGAAAGTCTATGGTTTTTTTGATTTCTTCTAACAGGTTTTCCGTGTTGACGCCACATACTCTAAAGTATTTTTCTTTGGTTGTGGGGGCTTTGATGTCCATGGCTATGTACTCCACGAGTTTCCTGTTGACTAGTTCCTTTATCATCAGGGGGTTGGTTCCGTTAGTGTCCACCTTGACCAAGAAGTCCAGTTTCTTTATTTTCTGGCAAAGGTTCGGCAGGTCGCTGTGGATGGTTGGTTCTCCGCCCGTAATGACAATGCCGTCAATCCATCCTCTGCTCTTCTTTAGGCGATTTTCTATCTGTTCAAATGGGATGGTTGGCAACTTTTCGGGATGAAGGACTAGGGTGGTGTTGTAGCAGAAGGGACAGCGCATGTTGCAGCCTGCTAGAAAGAGGACGGAGGATATCTTTCTGTCCCAGTCCACTAAGCTGAGGTCGATGAAACCCTTAATTTCCATTAGTTGGCGCCGTGTGAAGTTTGATGGAACCCTTATTTGTTGTTTGTGCTGCAAGAATTAACGGGTGCACATGACTGTTATTCCATGGTTTATAGACACTGGGCCTCCGCCTTCAACGCCTCTTTCAAGATTTTTATGGCACAGTATTCGGAACACATGGAGCACGTACCAGGGCTCCTCAACTTGACCCGACCGCGGATTTTCCTAGCCTTTTCCGAATCCAAAGCAAGGTCTAACTGTTTTTTCCAATCGAGATTGGCTCGAGCTTTGGCCATAGCGAGATCGCAGGAAGAAGCCTTCAAGCCACGCTTCACAATGTCAACAGCGTGCGCCGCTATTCTTGTGGCTATCACTCCTTCTTTCACGTCCTCCACTGTAGGTAGCCCCAAGTGTTCTGAAGGGGTTAAGTAGCAGAGAAAGTCTGCTCCAGCGAGTCCGGCAACAGCCCCCCCGATGGCTCCAACGATATGGTCGTATCCAGGCGCTATCTCGGTGACAACAGGACCTAAAACGTAGAATGGGGCGCCCTTGCACACGGATTTCTCAAGCTGAACGTTAGATTCAATTTGATTTAGGGGCAGGTGACCGGGTCCCTCCACCATGGCTTGAACATTGGCGGCTCTAGCTCTCTCCACAAGTTCGCCGAGGACAAGGAGTTCCTGAACCTGTGGCCAGTCGGTGGCGTCAAAGATGCTTCCCGGTCTGAGACCATCTCCTAGGCTTAGGGCGAAATCGTATTTTTGAGCCATTTCCAAAAGGTAGTCGTAGCTGGCGTACAACGGATTTTCCCTGTTGTGGTGAAGAATCCAAGCGGCAAGGAAAGTCCCCCCTCGACTGACAATCCCAGTTAGACGGGGATGTTTAGCGACCCGTCTGACGATCTGTTGCGTTACCCCGCAGTGGACGGTCATGAAGTCGACGCCGTCTTTGGCGTGCTTTTCTATGGTGTTAAATAAATCATCTTCTGTCATATGAACAATGGCTCCTTTCTCCTTAGCGGCTTCGATTGCGGCTTGGTATATGGGAACTGTTCCAACGGGCACTTCCACCGCCTTCAGTATGGTCTGTCGTATCTCGTCGAGGTTGCCAGCCGTGCTAAGGTCCATGATGGTGTCGGTGCCACACTTGACCGCAACCCTAGCCTTTTCAAGCTCAAGGTTTAGATCGCACATGTCGAGGGAAGTGCCGATGTTGGTGTTTACTTTGGTGCGTAGTCCCTCTCCGATTCCCACCGGATGAACTTTCTTTCGCTGGACGTTGCGGGTGATGATCACGGTTCCGTCAGCTACCCGTCTGCAAATTTTTTCAGGCGATTCATCCTCGTCTTTGGCGACAGTTCGCATTTCCTTTGTTATCTGCCCAAGTTTCGCAGTTTTCATTTGGGTCAAGCTGGTTCCATCCTTCTCCATGAGTGGAAAAGAGTGAATCTAAAAAGCATTTTGCTTTTCGCTGGCAAGGGTAAGTGGATGTTTTAGTTTAATAATTGCGGGGAACGTTGGTTCCGAACTTTTCTCTTCATCTTCAAGAGCTGGTTAGGTCTGGCTGGGTTCACGTCGTCCTTTAGATATCACTTTTATTGTGTCGCCGCCTTCAAACGTTGTTCCATCATAGAGTTTGCCTGTTATTGTTAATGTGACCTCGCCGTTTGTTATCTCTAAAACCTCACGAATAAATTCTATTACAGCTTGCCTGTCAAACTTAACCATGAGCGCGTTTCCTTCAGTTTTACCCCACGCCGGTGGAACAGAGCCATCAATTAGGATTGTTGAAACGTTAATATCTTCTATGTTGTAGCTCTCTGAAAGCTCGATGTGGCAGGTAATCCATTTTCCCTCGCTCTCTAAGTTCAAGGTGTCTGGGTCAAGGTCTACCGTGGTGCTTAACCCAACTAGAGTGGTAATGGTAACCGTGCCGTCTACGAAAGTGTTGTCGTCAGGGTCTACCTCGTCCACAACCAAGCTAGCTTCAGCCTTTATGATGTAAGTGCCCTCTTTCATACCCGCGGTGTTCCAAATGAAGGTTAAGGTTGTTTCCGCGCCGGGAGCTAAGTCCATTACTGTTCGCGTTTCTATAATGATGCCATCGCAGTAGATGGTTACGTCGAAAGTCTCGCTAAAGTCACCTTGGTTTACAACGGTCACGTTAATGGAAACGACTTCTCCAAGGACCGCCTCAGCTGGAGCATCAAGGCTGGTAACGGCTACGTCATGAATTAATGGCAGAATATTGCTAAAGTATCCGTGGCCTATGTGGTCGGACATGGCCGCCGCGTCTATGATATAGTATGGGTCTCCAATCCCGTTTTCAGTATATCCAATGAGTCTCGTTTCGGGTCCAATGGTTATGTTTGAATCTCCTATGCCCACCACTGTGAAGGTTACGTTGGCCAAGGTTCCAGGTCCAGACGTCATGGGGGCCGGCTCATTGATAAAAAAGAAGAAGGCCGCTGTGAGAGACAGTTTGCCCGCTGTGTTGTCGAAGGATCCGGGCATAAACATGGCCATGGAATGTTTGGCTGTAGTGACGAGGTCTCCGTTAGTAACTTTAACTCCATGCAGAACGCTTGAGTTGTAAGTTAGGGTAAGCTGCCAGCTCTGAATGTCGCTTCCGTTGTAGTCCGTTTTTATTGAGATTGTGTAGTTTTTGCCAGGCGCCAGGGTTGGGTCTACGGTCGACGCAGGTTCCATGTAAATAGCTGGGTATTTAGCGGCTGAAACCATTATCGTGTTTAAGTCAAGTGTAGCGAGGATATTGAATGTAATAAGCAGGAGGACAGATAGAGACAGTAATCGTTTCCTTATCACTTTATCCACTTCATCAATCTTCTCAAGCGATTACGGGTTCGGGCGCATTCTTAAGTGTTGTTCCGCATTTTTCTATATCATTTTGCTCCAAAGTTTTCTCGCCAAATATAGAAGTCGGGCATCTCCAGCCCATTGTTTTCAAACTCTGGATGCACGTTTGCCGCTATGAACCTCATAGCGTTTGGTACGACATGAGCACTGATTAATAAAACTTTTATATGAAATAAGTATGATGAATGTTGGTCGGCGGTAACGTATGGAACCCAGTAAAAAGCCTTTAAACGTGCTGACGAAACAACTGAACGCCCATCTCTCAGTGACGCTGAAAAACGGAGTGGAGTATAGGGGCAGGATGGTTCGTTGCGACGGCTATATGAACATTCTTTTGGAAGGAGCCTCTGAACACGTGAACGACCAGCTTACCGCGAAATACGGGAGCATCCTAGTTCGCGGGAGCAACATCCTATACATTACAATCGAGACCCCTCGCTGAAAGAAGTCAGGCTGCTCCTTTCACGTATGCTAGGGCCTCTTTAAGCCTAGTTTTTGTCTTGAACTTTCTTTGAAAGAACCGCACGATGTTTCTTACGTCTCTCTTGAGAAGCTGGTCAGCATTTGGGTGGCCCTTCCTCACATACTGAGGCCAGTCAATGATGAGAACATGCCCGTCTGGCTGGACGATAACGTTAAACCCGCTGAAATCGGCGTGGATAACCTCTGCTTCGAGGTAAGCCTTCCTCAAGTTTAACAGAACCTCGTTCAGCACGTTTTGAGGCTCAGGCATTTGAATACAATCAACAAGCTCAGAGCCCTCAATCATACCCATCACCACAACATGCCGGTTCTGCTGAATGGGCTCGGGCACGGAAACACCGTGGGAATGGACCAGTTTTAGCGCCTCAAACTCCTTTTGGGCTGCTAGTCGAGACTGGTACAGCCAGCTGACGTGCTGGCGTTCAGCGATGTATCCTCTTTTGCGTCTGGTTTGGCGGAAGCTGGTTCTGCCTAGTCGATGAAACTTGACAGCGACCTGCAGACCATCCGGCGTTAGCGCATCATAAACATCTGCCTCCTTTCCCACACCCAAAGGCTTGCCGAAGGCTTCCAGCACATTGGCTTTGACAAGGGCGTTGACTGCCAAACAGTCATAGCCAGCCATGTTAAGCTCGTAGCCAGTGTAGGGTCCCATCCAGCGCCTAATTAAGCGGAGTTTGTGTAGTCGAGGGAGGCGATACGCCACTTCTCGTTGAGTGAGGTTGGCGAGCTTAGGAACAGCGTCTTCATGGACATATCGGTAGCGACCCATGCCCAGTTCGATAGCTAACAGTACGCGGAAATCTTCTGGCTCGAGGTTGCGAAACACTTTGACCGCTGTTTCGGCTGCTGACATGTCAAGACAAGAAACTGGAGCGGAGCCATTTAAGGATTCGATATAGCAGAGTGTAGAGGGTAAGAGAAAATACAGGTTCTATAACTTTAAGATTCTTTTTGCTTCTCTTAACACTGTGCCCAAGTCCTTTATAGGGTTGCCCTTCACTGGAGATTCGGTGACATCCCCTTTTATGTTGTGAAAGTGATGTGGATGCGACCTTACGTATTTGTGGTGATTGGCGTTGTCCCATCCTATGATTCTTTGGTTGCGTTTTATGATGGTGTAGCTGTATTTGTTTAGTGTGGCGTTGTAGTAGATATCGATGAAATGTTCGTTGGAGAGATGGGCTCGAATTTTAGTCCCAAGGAACTCGATTCGTAGAATAATAGGTGACTGGAGCAGTTTTCTAGCGGTTTCTAGCAGTGTGGGTAGGCTCATTCAGCAGAGAGCTCCGCGATCATGGCTTTCAGTTTCTCTGCCTCTTCCACAGCGTTTCTCCATTCGATGGAGTCTTCCCAAATCTCATGTTTTTCTATCGGAACACCCTCTGCCCTTATTTTTTCCTCCAGCTCGGTTAGGGACACATTGTACTTCTTTTTGAAGCGATTTTCCACCTCTTTAAAGAGGGCTAGCTCCTTCAACAGATGAGAACGTAACTCTTCGGCTATTTTGTTTTCAATGGTGATGGTTCTCATTATCATAACCACCTATGTAGCACCATTCATGTTCATGTAATGCAACAAGCCTATTTATAAATTCACAATTTTGAGTGCCTTGACCGATCTTTCGACCATTCCCTCTATGTCCAGCGCCTCCTCTGCCTCAGCCACTTCGTGAGGTTTCGCCATGGTCACAGGCTTTCTGGGAACCGCTGTGCATCCCTTCGCCTTCTGGATTGAAGGCTCGTAGGTTCCTATTCTACGTGCTATCTGTTCTGTTTCGGTCTTGTCAAATCCCAGTAGCGGTCGGTGTATCGGATACTTGGTTACGGCTGAGTTCAGCACCCTCAGGTTTCGCAGTGTCTGGCTCGCTTGCTCCCCGATGGCTTCTCCGGTAACGATTCCCTCCGCCCTCACCATGTCCACAATCCGCTCCGCGATGCGATACATCATGCGCTTGCAGAGGATGCACGTTAAACGCTCAAATCGCCTTTTCTCCTTAAACTCTGTGAGGTTCGGACCGTGCGGCACTATGTACACTCTCCTTGGAAACCCAATTGCCCAGTCAAACAACGCCCCAGCCACGTTCATCGCCCGTTCAGTTGTGCTCTCGTCTGTAAATGGTGCGTTATCGAGATAGAGGGGCACAATGGGGCAACCCCTCTTCATCACCAACCAGCACGCCACTGAAGAGTCCACTCCCCCACTTAACAGGCTCACCACTCTAGGTTGGGTGCCCAACGGCAAGCCACCAGCTCCCCCCACTACCACCGAATACACAAACGCCCCATCGTTTCTCACCTCTACCCCTAATGTCATATCTGGACTCTCCAAGTTCACCGTTAAACGTCGCTCAGGGAAAGCATCTAACACTTGGCGCCCCACCTCCTTGCAAACATCCGTGCTCGTGTAGGGGTGATGCCCAACTCTTCTACATTTAACTGCGAAGCTGTTTCCTTGGCGAAGCGTCGAGCCCGCTAGAAACACACTCTTGTCAACTATGTCGTCAAGCTTGGAGGTGGTTTCTAGGGCGGGAGAAAGAGACGAGACGCCGAATATTCTAGCCAGCTTGGTAGAAGTCTCCGTCGTAAAAGAGGTCTTTAAGAAAAGTCTTCCATGCTTTCGGATAATTCTGTCGTAGGGAATCTCGCAACGCTTTAACACGCTCTTAATGTTTTCCAGCAGGCGGCGCTCATAGGCCCTCCTTGTCCAAGCCCGCTTGATCCATATCTCCCCACCATACCGAATGATCACGGAGTCAAAATCTACAGGGTCAAGTTTTTCAAAGCTGGTTTGAGCGGGTTGCATGGAAATCCCTGATAGGGGTGGTTCAACTATATTTATATGTTGCATCACAAGAAAGCTTGTGCTACTTTTGAACTCCCAGACACAAGTCGCAGGCTTCGGGAACTGAGATAAAGTCCTTGTGTAAGTCACATACAAGGTCCTTGGTTCTAAGGATTTTACACAAACCGCAAAACTTCAGCATGGCGTCGAAGGGTGAAAACCTGTCGGTGGCAATGCCGAGCGCAACTTCTTCGGCAATGGACTGAACCGAGGGCATGACCTCAAGCTGCTTCATCCTCTTGTCTCCACGCTTCGAATAAAGGTAGTGGCTGATAGCGGCCTGTGTCGTACCCAGCTTCACAGCTGCAGTAACCTGAGAAAAATGATATTTTTCGATAAGCGTCTTCGCTACCAAAGAGCGAAACGCAGGTAGCACAAGCTTCACAACGAGCTCACATGGAGGTCTCATTTGCGTTCACACGTTTCTATAACAATGTTATACAGCCTTATAAACTGCTCCCTTTTTATACAACAACCAGAAAAATTACAACTTAAGGAACAACGGGGCGCCGATGGAAAGATTTATAACGGTGTTATAGCGTTTATTTGAGTTGCCGGGGTGGCCGAGTGGCTTAGGCAAGCGGCTGCAGACCGCTGTACGGGGGTTCAAATCCCTCCCCCGGCTCCAAAAATATGGGAGAAGAACTAACTCATTAGGCCTAATTAACAAGGAGCTCATTAAAGACTTTAATGTTAAACATGGTCACAATTTTAGGAGATGATGGGTTATGACCGAAGAGGTGGTAGAGGAAACCTTTGCGGCGTTGTTTGCTTTAACCGACTTGAGGCAGATCTTTAGAGAAACCAAACCGACGTATCAGTTGAACAGCGAACAAAAGAGACAGGTCAGAGAGATCGTTGAAAGAGTGCGACAGAGTTTGGACATCATCGAAAAGGAGCTAATAAAATGAAAAACATCGTCGACGACATTGAAGTTAGGGCAAGAGAGGAACTTTTCATAAACATCCACCCGATCCAGCCCGGGGGCAGACTCACCCCAGAAGCCATGAAAGCCATAATTGCCTACGGAGACGGCTACTCAACCTGCGACTGGTGCAGAAAGCCATTCAGGCTCGACAAGATTCAAAGGCCGCCCATAGACGAGTTCCACGCTGAACTGGCAAAATTTCTGGGAATGGATCAGGCGAGGGTTGTTCCGGGTGCGAGGAGGGGTTTCCAAGCAGTGGCTAACTCGTTGGTGGAGAAGGGAGATTCCGTGATTGTCTCCTCGTTAGCGCATTACACGGAGTTCTTGGCTGTGGAAGCTGCCGGAGGTGTGGTCAAGGAGGTTCCCTTAAACGAAGACAACGTTGTCACCGCAGAGAACACAGCTCAGAAGATAGAAGAAGTGAAAAAGGAAACGAGAGCGCTTCCAAAGCTAATCATGATAGACCACTTCGACTACATGCTGGGAAACGAACACGACGTTTACGGAATCGCGAAAGTGGCGAGGGGCTATGGTATTCCCTTCCTATACAATGGCGCCTACGCCATAGGGGTGATGCCAGTAAACGGAAAGGAAATAGGAGCCGACTTCCTCGTGGGTTCGGGACACAAGAGTTTCGCCTCCCCGGCTCCCTCTGGAATCTTGGCAACCACCGAAGAGTGGATGGACAAGGTGTTCAGAACAACCCAGATGGTCGGCGACTTAACAAAACGAAGATTCGGGATTAAAGAGGTGGAAATGATGGGCTGCACCCTAATGGGAGCTAACTTGATCGCGATGATGGCGAGTTTTCCAGCTGTGCGAGAACGAGTTAAACACTGGGGCGAAGAGGTCAAAAAAATCAACTATTTCGCCGAGGAATTCCTGAAAATAGAGGGAAACAAGATTCTGAGCGAAATGCCGAGGAAACACACCCTAACCAAGGTGGACACAACTGGGAGCTTTGACAAGATTGCGCGAACCCATAAGAGGAGAGGCTTCTTCTTCAGCGACGAACTGAAGGAGAGACGCATAGTCGGAGAGTTCGCGGGAGCCACTAGAGCTTGGAAGCTGAACACCTACGGGCTCACATGGGATCAGACAAAATATCTAACTCAGACGCTTCAAGACATCGCAAAGAAATACGGAATAAGCGTAGCATAAAATTAGGGTCGGATGGTTCTTGACGATTCCGCCAGCGGGTGGCCCTTTGATGTTAGAGAAAAGACTTTTTCCCAACCGAAGGGCGCCTTATCTGCCGGATACCCTGAGGACACAAGCCTTTCATGAAATTCTTCCATAATTTTTGTAGCAGTCTCAGGGTCACTCACCTGGTCCGAGAGATGAACAAACGGGAACAAAACTAGGTTTTTTACACCGAGTTGATCAGCTTTCCTAATGGTTTCCCTCACACCTTTTTCGATCACCTTACTCGGGTTCTTCTCGTCGCACTTCTCTGCGGTCACAAAGATGACTAGCGCGTTTTTAAAGGCGCAACTCTTGCATCCTTCCTCTATTTTCTCTGCTATTTTAGTTGGCTGGGTTGTGAGGTAGGAAAAGTAGTCGCAGTGGATAAACAACATTTTCATGTGCACTCCTCCGATTGTTGTTTGGTTGTAAAGTATATTGTTATAACAGTGTTATAAGGTTTCCTCAAAGTTTGGTTCCGAGGTTCCTAGAGTCGGTCAGTCTTCGAAATCCGCTCTGTCTGAGCTCAATCTTACCAGCACTATCAACAGCGAGCCCAACCATCGAAGTTTCACTTTAATCTTCCAAGAGTCCTTGCACACGATTTACATAATCCATGGTGAAAGTGACAACGCGCGCAGATGGGGCGTCCACACCTTCTGCAAACGCTACTCGCTGCCCTCTCGCCACATACGCTGCAGACTTTCAACTGATTCCCGCCGATTTTGGGAGTCTTCAAAAGCTTTTAACCAACGTCTATTGGTATGACCTTGCGCGCTTTTTCACCGAGAATTTTTGTAGCAACCAGTTGGGCTACCTTAGCCCCGCTTAAGAGCATCCCTCCAAATACAGGACCCATTCTCGGTGTCTGATGCAGCGCTGCGACAGCCATTCCCGCGACGTACAGCCCCGGACAAACCTCCCCAGTATTTTTAACAGTCAGCTTCTCGGCTTGAGAGGTCCACATTGACTTTTCTCCGGGAACGACGAGGTTAAGCTCAGGAATCTTTCTGGAAGCCACGGCGAGAACTTCGGCATCGTGGCCCGTACAGTCGATAACAGCCTTCGCTTCGATGCCCAACGGGTCCACGTGGATGCCGGACATGATGACGGAGGTCCATTGGACGACTGCGCCAGTGATTCTTGGCGGAGAGTCTCTGTAGATTAGGTCGTCCACGACGACTCCGAGGATTACCTTAGCGCCAGCGTCGATGGTTGCTGAGGCAAGCTTGGCGATCATGGCCGCCGTGTCTGCGACGTACACACCCTCTTCTAAGGGTTCTAGCTTACAACCCACCTCTCTCAGAATTTTTTCAGCGGGAGCCTGTATCACCAGCTTGTGGAATTGCATTCCACCTCCTCCGATGCCTCCTCCGAAGGACAGTTTCCTCTCAAACACCACGGTTTTTAGGCCTGCCTTGGCTAGGTACATGGCGGCAGTTAGGCCGGAGGGGCCGGCTCCCACTACAATCACGTCTGTTTTTGCTAGGTTAATCCAGTCCTCGGTTGCTTTTTTGATGATTGCTTTGGTTATTGTTGCCTCTTCCACGCGTTTCATCTTAAAGGCTGCCAATTTTGTTCACTCCCCTGTTGGAGAGTAGTTATATAAACGACTTGGTAATGTGTTTTATTGTGGTAGCTGAGCATGCGGTGTCAAGCGTGCGGAAGGGTCATAACTGGAAACCCGGTTACTCGAAAGACCTGCTGCGTGAACAAGCTCTACGTGTTCTGTTCTGATGCTTGCATGCGCAGATGGACTCAGAACTGGTTAAGACGCCAAATATAAGCTTGAGCCATCCTAGTTCACGGGAAGCTTGACTCCAAGTTTTTCGATGACCTTGTTGTACACTTGCAACGCGGATTCTTCATCCTTCACATTCTTTATCAGCATTCGTCCACGATTAAACAGGCTCACCTCAACGTCGCCGTCATACTGAAACACGATCACAAGCGATGATTTTACCAATATCCTAAAGTGACGTCTCAGTGTCTCGTAGATTTCACCAAGTTTCATGTTGACTGGTTTAGGTGGGTTAACGTTCACGGTGTTGCGGCCACACAGCCACGCGAGTCTTTTCGCCCTTTCAACAGGCTCAACCTTCTTGACCTGACACACCGGACAGTCAAGCCTCTTGAAGATTTCAATTATGGCGAAGTACATGTCCCTGAAGTCGCAGACCATAAGCTTGCCCTTGAGGGAACCCCCCATTCCAGCCAGCAACTTTATGGTTTCCATGGCCTGCATCGACCCGATAATCCCGGCTGTTGCGCCCAAAACTCCTCGCACTTCACAGGTTGGCAATTGGCGATCGTCGAGGCCTGGCAACACGCATTCTAGGCAGGGTGTTTCAGGAGGGGCAAAAACGGAAATGTTTCCCTCGATCCCTATGGCTGCTCCGAAAACGTAGGGAATCCCATGTTTCACGCAGGCGCGATTCAGAAGATAACGTGTTCGCATGTTGTCTAGTCCATCAACAACGCAGTCCACGCCGCGAATAACCTCGTCAACATTTCCTTCGTGAACGTTTTCTGGAACTGGCTCTACCTTTACGTCAGGGTTTACTCGTTCAATTCTCTGCGCAGCAACCTCAACCTTTGGATATCGTAAGTTGTCTATACTATACAACATCTGTCGGTGCAAGTTGTGCAACTCCACAGTGTCTTGGTCCACCAAACGCAGGTAACCAACACCGGCTAAGGCTAAGTACAGTGTTGAGGCGCTGCCAAGCCCGCCTAGCCCCACAACAGCCACTTTAGAACGTCTCAGCTTTTCCTGACCTGACACACCCAGCTCAGGAAGCACGGTCTGCCGGATGTAGAACTCGTGGGGATTAAAGGAAGGACGGGTCACTACGGCTCACCAACCAAATAGATGAATACGGACTGCTACATTAAATGTTGCGTTCGCGCGCATTAAAATCGTTATTTCACGTTGCTCTTCAATTCACATTTTCATGTATTTGTGCGGGGTTCTTTTCCTTCTTTTGATATTCTGGATGAATACGTGCCCTTCTCAACAGGTTTGCATTGGTTACCACGGTCACAGAACTCGTAGCCATGGCTATCTCCGCTATTACGGGGTGGGCTAAGCCTAACATTGCTGCGGGAAGGGCGACAGTGTTGTAGAAAAAGGCCCAGAACAAGTTTTGTTTGATCTTGCTAAAGGTTTTTCGTGAGAGTTTTATGGCGGTCACTACGCTGGACAGATCGCCTCTTACCAGCGTTACGTCAGCGGATTCTATGGCAATGTCTGTTCCAGTTCCTATGGCTATTCCCACGTTAGCTGCTGTTAAAGCCGGAGCATCATTGATGCCGTCTCCAACCATTGCAACAGTTTCGCCGTTTTCCTGCAACTTTTGAATTTCTTTCACTTTTTGATCTGGTAGAACTTCTGCCAGAACCCTTGACATGCCTACCTTTTTGGCTATTGCCTCCGCGGTGCGTTTATTGTCTCCAGTAAGCATGGTGGTCTTCAGTCCCATTCTTTCAAGCTCCCTTATAGCTTGCACCGAGTCTTCTTTCAGAATGTCAGCAACAGCCACGACGCCCGCGATCTTTCTGTCGACAGCCACAAGCATCGCCGTCTTAGCTTCCTCCTCAAGGCGTTTTAGATTGTCTTCTAATGGTTTGTAGTCTATCCCCTCTTCCTCCATCAGTTTTCTGTTCCCAACGAGGGCGAATTTTTGATGGGAAAGACCAATTTTGGCCTTCACACCTCTTCCCGCCACGGCTTCGAATTCCATTGCTTTATACAGTTCCAGATTTTCTTCCTTAGCTTTCCTCAGAATGGCTTCGCCCAGTGGATGTTCAGATCCAACTTCTACACTTGCAGCTAAGCGTAGAACCTCTTCCTTTGCGTATCCTTCTGCTGGTACTATATCGGTAACTTCTGGTCTTCCTTTGGTAATGGTTCCCGTTTTGTCAAAGACAATCGTGTCTACGTTCTTTAGGGTTTGTATTGCCTCTCCGTGGCGTATTAGCACTCCGTTTTCAGCTCCCATGCCACTTCCAACCATGAGGGCTGTAGGAGTAGCTAATCCAAGAGCGCAGGGACATGCAATGACGAGGGTCGCAACCAGTGCGAAGATTGCAAGAGTAACAACCTCCAGGTTTGGGTTAACCCATGGCAAAAACGGTTGAGCCCAAAGGCTCACCACCTTGACCGTGTCGGGCACGACCAACCACAAAACTAAAGCCACAACCGCCAGACCAAGAACTGCCGGGACAAAGTAACTCGTTACTCTATCAGCAAACTCTTGGATTGGAACCTTTGAACCTTGGCACTCCTCCACCAATTTTATGACTTGGGATAGAAAGGTGTCCTGCCCCACTTTAGTGGCCCTTACCTTCAACAGTCCTCGCTGATTTACAGTGGCGCCGATGACCTCGTCTCCCTTCTTTTTCGGTACTGGCATCGATTCTCCAGTTGCCATGGACTCGTCCACGGAGCTTTGACCTTCAATTACTACTCCATCAGTTGGGATTTTTTCGCCTGGCCTAACGATCATCATGTTACCTACTTCAACTTCGTCGATGGGTACCTCCTTTTCTTCACCGTTTACTATAATACGGACGGTTTTTGCTTCCAGCTCCAGCAACTTTCTGATGGCTTGGGAAGCCCTTCCCTTTGCTTTAGCCTCTATGTATCTTCCCGTGAGGTGAAAGGACATGATCATGCCAGCAACTCCAGCGTAGTTCATGATGGGACCGAAGAATACTGCTGGACCCGTGATAAAGGCAGTGGATGTGCCTAAGGTTATTAGAACGTCCATGTTGGCGCTGCCATGAGATACGGCTTTCACCGCGGAGAGAAGGGTTTCTTTGCCAGCCCAAAAAAGAGGAGGAACTGCTAGGAGGATCATTCCAATGTTATAGATTTTTGGATTTGGCCACGCTTGTCCCAAGATCATCTCTGGGATCATCCAAGCTATGATGGGTATGGTAAAGGCCCATGCAACCATCATTCTCATTTTTGCTTCGTGAAATTTCCGCTGCTCTTCTTCTATTTCCTTCTCGTATTTAGCCACGCCTTCCTCTCTGCCGAGCACTTCATAGCCAGTGCCCTCTATAACCTCTTTTACACCTTCATAATCAATCTCCTGCTCGTCATATACGACAACGGCCTTTTCAGACGCAAGGTTCACGTTTGCTTCTACGATTCCCTCGGTTTTCTTCAAGGTGTTCTCTATGGTCTGGGCGCAGGATGCACAGGTCATCCCGCCGATCTTCATAATGGTCTTTTTCGTCTCTAAACGCGCGTCGTAACCGGTAGCTCTCACGGTTTCTATGAGCTCTTTTTTGTTGGTTACCTTTGGATCGTATGTTAAATAGGCTTTTTCTGAGGCAAAGTTGACATTCGCTTGCTCCACTCCCACATGTTCTTTTAAGGCCTTTTCTATTGTTTGAGCACAGCTGGTGCAGCTCATTCCAATAATACCGAGAGAAATTCTCTTGCGTTCTTTGGATTTGCTTGTCAACTTGAATTCATCTAGTAATATTGGATTATAGAAACATATAAGAACGAGGGAAAAGCTTATTTATAACGGTGTTATATAAAACTACGAGAGCTCGTAATTACAACGGTTGTGATCGCCATGAAGAACGAGGAACCACCCATCTCAGATGAGTCCGAAGAATATCTTGAGGCAATCTACCGACTAGAGGAAAAAATAGGCTTCGCCAGAACCATGGAGCTTGCCTGCCAGTTAAAGGTAGCACAAGGCTCAGTTACAAACACCATAGAAAGCTTGGAGAGACGCCGGCTAATCATACACAAACCTTACAGAGGTGTGAAGTTGACAGAAAAGGGGCGAAAACTAGCCTTAGAGGTTTTAAGGAAACACCGCCTCGCCGAACGACTGTTAATGGATGTTTTACGTTTAGATTGGAGCCAAGTGCACAACGTGGCCTGCAAGCTTGAACACGCCATTACAAAAGAAATAATCAAACCGCTTGAGAAAGCATTGAAGCATCCGAAGACTTGTCCCCACGGGAACCCGATACCAACAGCTTGGGGAGGAATAATTGAAGAAAAATCAGAGCCCCTAGTGGATCTTAATCCTAAGGAGAAGGGCATCATAATTAAGATAACCGAGGAAGAGTCTAGCACATTACAACATCTTGCCGCATTGGGGCTTATACTGGGAGCATCCATAGAGGTTGAACATAAAATCCCGTTTGGTGGTCCAGTAACCATCAAAGTGGATGACGTTAGCCATACGCTGGAACATAAATTTGCATCAATCATTAATGTGAGGAGGAGTTAGGAGAATGGAGCTACCTTTAACTGAGCTGAGAGATGGAGAAAGTGGAATTATAACTTCTATAAAGGCTAGTCGAGGAAGAGGCTGGGGACTCAAAAAAAGACTTGAAGATATGGGTCTAACCCCAGGCACCAAGATAATAGTGGTTAAATCAGCGCCCTTCAGTGGTCCTTTAGAAGTTTACGTGAGGGGTTCAAGGCTGGCTATAGGTAAAGGAATGGCTGAGAGAATTTTCGTAGAGGTAAAAAGGTGAAAAAGAAAAAGTTTACCATCGCTTTGGCTGGAAACGCAAACGTCGGAAAATCCGTCATATTTAACCAGCTTACGGGTTTACATCAGCATATCGGAAACTGGCCAGGAAAAACCATCGAAAAGGCGGAAGGAACCCTCCACTTTAAAGGTTATACAATAGACGTCATTGACCTGCCTGGAATTTATTCCTTATCAACTTTTTCTTTGGAGGAGTTAGTCTCAAGGGAATACATCGCAGTTGAGAGACCAAATCTAGTAATAAACATCGTAGATGCTTCAGTTCTTGAGAGAAACCTGTTTTTCACATTGCAGTTAATGGAACTGGAAACCCCAATGATTGTTGCGTTAAACCAGATGGATATGGCTAAGAAAAAGGGAATAAAGATTGATCATCAAAGGTTGCGGGAACTCTTGGGAGTGCCAGTGATTCCAACCGTAGCAATAAGTGGAGTTGGCATTTATGACCTGTTAGAGAAATCTGTTGAAATAATTAAGGGAAGGGAGAAAATTAAACCTGTTAAGGCAAAATACGGGAAAGAGATCGAAGAAAGGATTAAAAAAATCGCTCGAATGGTTGAAAAAACTCAGTTTAAGTATCCAGCTAGATGGGTTGCAATAAAACTCTTAGAGGGAGATGAGGAGGTTAAGAAAGAGGTTCTTAAGGTAAACCCTAAAATTGTGTCAGCCGCGGAAAAGTTTGCGATAGAAATCGAGGGAATTCACGGTCATTCGTGTTCAACCGTAATCACGTCTGAGCGATATGAAGCTGCAAGCAAGATTGCACAGAAAATTCAAGAAGTAACGCCTCGAATAAAGCCGCCGATGAGAGAGAGGATTCATGCCCTAACAACCCATAGAGTCTTGGGCTATCCGATAATGGTTATCTCCTTACTCTCAATTTTCTATTCCGTCTTCACTTTCGGAGACTACGCGTCCGGTTTGTTGGGTGACCTTTTTTATGGTTTGGAACCCATTTTTGAAAGCGTATTCGGAGTTGGAATTGTTGGGGAACTGGTTTGGGGCGGGGTTATAGAGGCGATTATAGCGGGCATTACGGTAGCGTTGCCCTACATCGTTCCGTTCTACTTCGTATTGTACTTTCTTGAGGACTCTGGGTATCTTAGTAGAATAGCCTTTTTGCTAGATAATTTGATGCATAAGATGGGTTTACATGGAAAGGCCTTCATCCCACTAATGCTTGGTTATGGTTGTAATGTTCCGGCGTGTTTGGGGTGCAGGATAATGGAGACTGAAAGGGAGAGACTTCTCGCTGGTTTCGTTGTTACACTTGTGCCGTGTGCCGCACGAACAGCCATTATCCTTGGTCTGGTTGGGGCATTTGTTGGTATTCAATGGGCTCTAGCGTTATACATCATCGACTTGTTGATCATCTTCTTCCTTGGGAGGCTGGCGTTCAAGGCTTTGCCTGGTGAGCCCACTGCACTACTAATGGAGATGCATGATTATAGGGTGCCCCATCCGCAAACGGTATTGAAGCAAACTTGGTTTAGGTTGATGGAGTTCGTAAAGATTGCTTTTCCACTAATAATTGTAGGTAGTCTAGTAATCAAGCTATCAGAAATCATAGGCTTATTAGACCCTATTGCAAGTGTCCTCAGCCCCGTAACTCTCACTTGGCTAGGGTTGCCTGCCATCACCGGGATAACATTAATCTTTGGAGTGCTGAGAAAGGAACTAACATTGATAATGCTTGCAACTCTTTTCGAGACAACGAATTTTGCACAGGTCTTAACACCAGTGCAGATGATCGTATTCACTCTGGTAACTATGCTCTATATACCTTGCATAGCCACCATCGCCGCCCTAGTTAGAGAGTTTGGATGGAAGAAGGCATTGTTCATAACGGTGTTTGAAGTCGTTTTTGCAATAATCATTGGCGGGATAGCTTTTCGGCTATTGACGCTAGCCTATTAACACATGCGCAAAAGGACTGAAAAGCTAAGGAAATTGACAGAAAGAAGAAAGAGGAGACGAAGGGCGTGATTTAAATGTTTTACTCAGCCCTCACTTTGGAATAATTCCCGCCCTCTTAATGTAGCGAACGAAAATCTCAGCCAAGAGTGAGCAAATCACAGCTTCAATCGTCAATTTTATCATCATGGTGGTGAGAATCGCCCAAGTAGCCGCTGGCGTTTTCTCTAGAAACATGTTGAACCAGACGTAATCCGTGACGACAACGTAAGGAGCTTGCACACACCACGCTAAAATTCCTGAAAAGGATGGAATCAGTTTTTTGGCAAAAAATCCGGCTGCATAACCCAAAATGGCGAGTCCACCGATGATGAATGGAATTTTGGTGTAGCTCATGTATAAACCTCCTATGGCTCCCGTTATCAATCCATATGTAGGTCCGGCAAGGATTCCACAGATAAAAATTGGTAGTTGTGAGAAGTGAATTGTTGATTCAAATCCTCCTACAGCTAGAGGGATGGCTATTGGTGGAATTGAAAGGATGTTCGCTAAAGCTGCCATTATAGCTGTTAACGTGATCGCCTTTGTTCTTTTCATAAATGGAAGCTTCCAGCCCTTTTGTGTTACGAAATTTTTAATTAGTAACACTCCATATAAAAGCTTTATCTTCATATTAATAGTGGGGTGATAATGATCTTGAAACAGAGGGTTATAAGGTTCAGTGTTTCGCTTCCACCCATGTTAGCAAAGGAATTCGATGAGGTTTGGGGGAGCATGCAATATGTCAGTCGATCGAAAGCCATTCATGACGCTATACGAAACTTTATCAGCGAGTACAAGTGGATGCGGGAGGAAACTGGAAAAATAGCAGGTGCCATCGTTATGCTCTATTACATGGATAAACCAGACTTATTAAACAAAATTATGCGGGTTCAACATAAGTTTGAAGACGTAATCTCATCGAGCATGCATATCCATTTGACAAAGAACAAGTGCTTAGAGATAGTAGCGGTTAATGGGAACACTAAAGAAATTAGAAGCCTAACGCAAGAGCTTATGACAAAGAAGGGTGTAAAACAGTTGAAATTTACGGCTATAGCACCATAAAGGTGATGCCCACTGGTCACATTAGCGCAAAGTCAAAAACAAGAGTTAGATGATCTCCTAAAAGAGGCAGAAAAGTTTCATGGACACCTAGGTCCCTTTCTTGTGTTAGGCGTTAGGATGGGGCTCATCGGTCTTCGAGAGTTAGGAATAGAAAAGAACGACGGGAATCTGCGCATAACAGCGATGTTAAGGGATTCTGTTCCGTTTTCATGCACCATAGACGGAATCCAAGTGGCAACTAAATGTACAATTGGAAACCAAAAACTAAAGTTGATTGATTCCCCAGGGATCGCAACGGAATTCAAACTCCAACACAGAGAGAAACTAACTGTCGCAGTTAATCCCACCGCTTTTAACATGTTGAGAAGCATGTTACTCAAGGACGTCCCGCCGGAGGAGACTCGGAAACTCGCCTGGATAATTGCCTCTATGCCCGAACAGGAACTTTTCATCATAAGAAGAAAGTAAACCTTTTCTAAGCGTGTATCTTCACGTTAAGAGAGTGAAGAATGCAAGACCTAAAACTTGCCGAACACAGGCTGAAACAGAAAAATCTTGATCTTGTAATAGTGAAAAATGGCAGGATTATTTTTGAAAACGGATTCCAAGGCATACGTGGCTTTCTATATGCCATAGAGAAGTTGGGCAAAGAGTTGGTCGGGTCTTCTGTGGCTGACATGATCGTTGGACGAGCAGCAGCCATGCTTTGCGTCTACTCTAAGGCGGCTTCAGTGTTTGCGGTTACGATAAGTGAGGAGGGAATAAAAGTGCTTGAAGACAACAAAGTTTTTTACCGTTTTGAAAACCGTGTTCCCAACATTCTTAATCAAGAAGGAACCGACATCTGTCCCTTCGAAAAACTTGTTATGAGCTTCACAAAGCCGGAGGAAGCCTACAAGAAGTTGAAATCCTTCGTGGACACCTCAAGGGTGAAGAAGCCTTATATGAGGTGAACCAATAAGCGAACTTGAGGAAACAGAAATGTGCGAGTTCGATGTTCTGGTTAAGGGGAAAATCGTGTTTAAAGACGCGATCTATGCAAAGGTTGATGAAAATAAAGTTATTCTTAAAGATGTGCTGGGAGTTTCCAAAGTATTTGAAGACTGCAAGATTGTGGAGATCGACGTGAACTCGGAGCGCCTCGTCCTATCTTCGACCAGCTGAATTCTTGGGGTCTACATGAAAATCGCTGTTGCAGGCAAGGGTGGGGTTGGCAAAACAGTTGTTGCAGGTGTTCTAGCCAGCTTTTTTGCAGAGAAGGGTTTCAAAGTTTTAGCCATCGATGCTGATCCCTCTCCCAACTTAGCCTTAACCTTGGGTATACCCCTTGACAAAGCGAACAAAATTGTTCCAATCTTCGAGAATGTTGGGTTAATTGAACAGAAAACATCAACGGGCATTGGAGGAGTATATCGCCTCACCTTCACCGTCGAGGACATCGTTGAAAAATTCACCGTGAAATCCCCCTATGACGTGAATCTGCTCGTTATGGGAACCGTTAGATCAGCCGGCGCAGGGTGCACATGCCCCGCAAACGCGGTGGTCAGGGCGCTTCTCCAGCATCTGCTAGTGGAGCGAGACGAGGCTGTGGTTATGGATATGGAGGCTGGGGTAGAGCACATGGGTCGTGGAACCGCAAAGCACGTTGACATCATGCTTACAATCACTGATTCAAGCTTGAAGTCGATGGAAACGGCCAGAAAGATTCACAATCTAGCTGTGGAGGCCGGTGTCCCTAGGGTTTTCATCGTTGGAAACAAGGTTGCGAATTTGGGCGATGCCGAACTGATTAAACGATTTGCGTCTGACAATAACCTTCTTTTGGTTGGGATGATTCCCTACGATGAGCAGATATTGAGAGCTGATGTGCAAGGTAAGACACCGCTGGAATATGCGCGGGATTCAGATAGCGTGGCAATGATTCGAAAGGTGGGTGAGAAGTTACTTGTATACAAGACGTGATTTTCAGCTCGCCGTCTAACTTGCGTATAGTTTAAGCGCCCACATGAACGCTATGCCGACTGAAAGTAGGATAAACTGTGCAAGCGAACGAGTTGGATTTCTCTCCTTATGTAGCTCCGGAATGAGGTCTGTGGTTGCTATGTAGATGAAACTGCCAGCCGCAAATGCTAGTAGGTAGGCTGAGTTTGGAATGGACATAGAAAAAGAGTATGTAAACGCTGCTCCGACAATAGCTGTTATGGCTGTTAAGAAATTGTAGAACAACGCTTTGGTTCTGTTGAAGCCGCCATAAACTAGTATTCCAAAGTCTCCTATCTCCTGCGGTATTTCGTGAGAGATGACCGCCCAAGTTGCAGCCACCCCTAGCGTGGGTGAAGAAAGGAAACTCGCGGCTATGATAACTCCGTCAACGAAATTGTGTATGCCATCGCCGAAGAGGTTCAAATAGGCAAAGGTATGAACTGGACACTCTCTTTCATGACAGTGTCGCCAGAGAGACTTTTCAAGCAGAAAGAAGACAACTATTCCGGTGAGAATTGCGATAAATACGCTTTCGTCGTAGGGGGATAAAGACTCTGGTATTAAATGTAAAAAGGCTCCTCCCAAAAGACTGCCAGAAGCGAAGCTCACCAGCATCAACAATATTTTACTAACCAACTTTTCTTTTAAAGCCAAAAAAAGAATTCCGATGACAGATATGGCGCTTACCAAGAAAGTTGAAACCAAAATTAAGATCAGGGTGGACATAGCACTCGCCGTTACTTAACAATTCAATGACACTGCCATATTAAATTTCGGAAACCGTGTAGTTCTACTTTACCGATGGATTCAAATCGCCGTCTGACAGTAGGGTGTCGAGGGGTTGCATGGCTGAGGTTGCGATTGTAAGGGGAACAAACCCCGTGGAGGTCACTGTGAAGGCTTTAGGGATGATAGACGTAGATGAAGCCCTTTCCAATGAAAAGCCAGTTCTGATAAAGCCTAACTACATAAACGCAAGCCACCCATCCACTGGAATCACAACAGACAGCAGAGTCATCGAGGGGGTAGTCAAGTTTCTAAAGAATCGAGGTGCAAAGGGCATTTTGATCGGAGAAGGAAGCGGGTTTGCAGACACCTTCGAAGCCTTTAGAGTTGCGGGCGTTGACAAGGTGGCAAAGAGATGGAACGTAGGGTTGGTTGACCTTAACAAAGACGAGCTTGTGGAGGTTAGTCCCCCCAGTCCGCTGGCTTTGAATAGGGTGAGGGTAGCAAAGACAGCACTAGAAAGCACCATTATCAGCGTTCCAAAACTTAAGCTCCACCGAATGACCGACGTCACGCTGAGCCTAAAGAACATGATGGGGGTAGTAGCCTCGAAGGGATCCATACACAACTATCTCAACGAGAAAATCGCTGATCTAGTTTCTATTATAAAACCAAGCATTGCGGTGGTGGACGGAATAATCGCTGGTGAGGGACACGAGACGAGCGGAAACCCCGTAGAGATGAACCTAGTTATAGCGGGAACCGACCCTGTTGCTGTTGACGCTGTTGGCGCGGCTGTGATGGGTGTGCCACCGGAGAGCGTCACACACTTATGTCTAGCAGAGGAGAAAGGAATTGGAACATGCAATCTGAAGCGGATAAAGATAGTTGGCGAGCCCATAGAGAGGGTGAGGAAGAAGTTTAGACGGTCCTTTTCATCTAAGGTTCTCCATTACCTAGCTTAGACTTGTTGGAGGCTGGAAAGCGATGGTAGGCGAGGAGTTCATGGTGGAAAGGCTGTCTGAAAACGACGCGGCTGAGCTCGAGGAGCTGCTTAGAGAGGTATGGCCTAAAGCAACCGAGTACCCTGAAAAGTGGAGGAGAGCAAGAATGATTGGGCGAAGACAAATTATAGATGAAATGAAAAGTGGCTTCCACTACTTCGGAGTCAGACTGAACGGAAAAATCGTTGGGTTCTACAAAGCACGTGCACTTGGAGACGCCTATATCGGAGAACATCAATCGGTTCATCCAGCCTCCAGAGGACTTGGATTGGCAAGAGCCATGTATAAACACTTCGCACAGTTCGCTAGGGAGACCGGGTACAGAAGGATTCGCGTTAACGTTCTGCCAAGCCAGATTGCCAGCGTGAAACTTATGAAAAAATTCGGGTTTAAAAAAGTGAGGGAGTATGAACAGGTACCGGGGATGCTCGTTCACCTGTACGAGCTTCTTCTCTAATGTACGAGCAGGCTTCTTATTTTTCTATTTGAAGCCTAGTAACAGTAGAATGTTGAAAACAGAATTTTTTCCCAAAAACGGCGCTGCGCCAAAAATGGATGAGAAAGAATAATAGAAGAAAGTGTGGCGTGCAGCTTGAGACCTTTCAATTTTGTTAATCTAAACTTTTGCCAATATAACTGTGTAATTTTTGCCATAAACTTTAGCACATTTCGGACAGGTGGTATAGAAAAAATACATTTTATCAATCTCCCTGCCTTTTGATTTGATATAGGCTTTCATTTCTTTCACCCACTTCCCGGCATTTTTGTATGGTCCTTCAAAAACTTTAGTTAGAAACGTTCCTGATATTCTCTCCATCTCTGCCCTTGGCACTTCCTTGCTGACTGCAATGTAGATATCACTTCTCCAAAGAGATTTTTCATCCGAAAGCATAAGCGGTTTGGGAGCAAGAGCACCTGCCGCCCTAATCATTTCCATATTTTTTACCATAACTTGCCCGAAGTTCAGCGGGATGTGCAAAAAACTCCTCACATGGTCTTTAACGAATAATTTGTCCCGCAAAGTAATCTCTTTTTCGTCCCACGGCTCAGGATTAAATCTTGGGCAACAACCCGTTTCTATTTCATTATCCATATTTTTGCCTCCCTTTTGAATACCATAGTTTTCGATCTCTAAATATATTACCTTTTTTAAGGGCGGGTTCGGAATTTCACATAACTCCTTGCGCGCACTAATGTTCACGTCATGAACAGAAAAAGGAGGTTTGTGGGGATATCTCATATAATTTCTTATACGCGTGTACGAAAAGGGAATTGAGAGTGGGGATGAAACGGAGAAATCAGCGAAATGAAGGTTAATTTGTTAAGGCTTAAAGTTGAACTCCTCTGTAACGGAGCAAAGTTGAGCGCAAAAATCGACAAGGGGAGGAAAGCTGGGGCAGGTCCAGCTGGTGGAAGATACATTGTGCTTCCAGGCGGATCCTGTGTAAACACAGCCTTCTGGGGAAACTTCGCCGAAGAGTCTCCTTGGGAACTAACCGAGAGAAACGGAACCCGCTTTCTGACGAGAAAAGGTGACACCATGGAGGAAGTGCCCGTCGAAGTTGTGCCTCACCCAAACTTCTACTCCAAAACAACCTCTGATGGAACCCCCATGTGGAAAGTTTCCCTCCTCCACGGAACGAACTGCTTGGCAACAACCGTGTACCAAAAATGTGACTACTGGAAGCTCGGAAAGAAGTGCAAGTTCTGCGGGATAGAACTGTCGCTCAGGTCAAGAGCGACTATCCCAGTGAAGGAGCCGAGGCAGTTTCGCGAGGTTGTTGAAGCTGCCGTTAAGGAAGGTGTGTGCAGCCACATAACCCTTACAACGGGAACAACAGCGTCACCTGATCGCGGCTCCACACTATTAGCCGAAGTTGCTAGAGAGGTGAAGTCCCACCGAAATATCCCAATCCACATCCAAGTTGAGCCACCTGAGAAGGATAAATACTTGGAGATGTTAGCCGATGCAGGCGCGGACACCATTGGAATCCACATAGAGACGTTTGATCTAGGGGTCCTTAAAGAGGTATGTCCCGGAAAGGCTGAAACGATGCTGGAAAGGTATTTTGAGACGTGGAAACGGTCAATTGAGCTGTTTGGAGAAGAACAGGTAAGCTCCTTCATAATAGCTGGATTGGGCGAAGGCGACGAAAGCATCGTAAGAGGAGCTGAAGAGCTGGCAAGAATAGGCGTCATACCTTATTTGGTCCCACTCAGGCCGATAGTCGGCACAGAATTTGAAAATAAACGACCCCCAAGCCCCGAAAGAATGATTTCGCTCTACAAACAGGTAGCCGAGACCTTGAAAACCTACGGTGTAGACCCAAGCAGAAACAAAGCTGGGTGTGTACGTTGCGGTGCATGCTCAGCTATCAAGGAGATGATGCTCTCTTGATCTTTCGCGGTGTGTAGACGAATGAGCGCTCATCAACTCGCGGATTTGATTGTAAAGCTGAGAAAATTTAGAGGACTGACACGTAAGTCTGCGTTCGGGGAGATTTTGGACATACTGGGCGAAGCAGGTTATGACGACGCTGGATTTTTTGATGTTGATGGCCTCAAGGTGGTTGTTTCCTGCGACGGCATAGTGGAAAATCTCGTTGAAAGCGACCCTTTTTTGGCTGGTTACTACTCGGTTCTTGCCAACGTGAACGATATTGTGGCGAAAGGAGCCAGGCCAGTAGGCTTTGTTAACATAATTTCTTCAAGTTCAAGCGAAGTGCGGCGGAAGGTTGCAGAAGGGATACAGGACGGCTTGAGGAAATACAGGCTGAAGCTGTTGAAGGGACACACACATCCAGACACCTCCTACAGTGCGGTGGATGCGGCAGCTATAGGCGTGGCGAGGAACGTTCTCCCGAGCACGACCGCGAAAGCGGGAGATTCCCTCGTCATGGCTGTCGATCTCGCGGGAAGATTCGGCTCTAAGGACTGGTTGAAAACCTTCGACTCAACGACCATGAAGTCAAGTCGAGAAGTTTTAGATCGCTTAGACTCCATGATAGAGTTGGCTGAGAAAAAGTTGGCGAATGCTGCCAGAGACATTAGCGGACCCGGGATCACCGGAACGATCGCCATGCTCTGTGAATCCAGCCGAGTCGGCGCGAAAGTGAATCTAGAGAGCATACCAAAGCCTGGCGTCAAGCTGGAGGACTGGTTAACCACCTATCCGGGGATAGGATTCATCATTTCAACACAACAGCCAGCGGAATGCTTGCACCTGTTAAGAAGCCATAAGCTAGCAGCCGAAACCATCGGAGAAATTACAGCAGACAGAAAAATCTGGCTTTCCTATAGAAAGGACCACGCGCTATTTTTCGATTTGAAACGCGAATCCGTATTCGGAGTAACTCGTTCAAAGAGAAGCTAATATCACGAAAGCCTATCCGAACACAAACTCGCAGTGTTAGCTCCGAAAGATGATTAAGCGCCTCCTCTTTTGTCTTTGCTCTCCTGTCAGCTTCTCTAAAGAGCCTTTCAAACTACCCGTTTTTCAGTCGAGTTCATTTCTACCGATAACAAATTATGATTGGTGAACACATTTAATGATCAAAATGATTCGAATCAGCGTCTGAATCAAAACAAAAGTTTCTTCATACAAGGCAGTCATACAATGCAAACTACAAGACCTAAATACTTCTTGACAAATACTCAGTAAAGCGGAGAAACCGATTATGGATCCGTCTGAACGAAGGGTTGTGGGTTCCCTTCTGCTACTTTCAAGCCTAACCTTCCTCACCTTTGGATTGTACACTGGGCAGTTGGAGTTTGTTATAGAAATTGTGAAGAAAATATTTGAAACAGCAGTTGCGGGAGCGCCGTAACAGGTCGCGGACCAGTTTCGGTGCATAAGCATCTACGCAAGTGGAGATATAAATTCTAAAGCTCTACTAGCATCTTTCACTTTGAGCAAAACTCTTAGCGAGCTTTATTCTGTAAACGTTTTATTCCTCGAATCCTAGATAGAACGGGTTTAGGTGCAGGAGGTGGAAAACCATGCCAATCATCAGTAGCGAAGAAGGTGAAAGAGAAGGAATCATGGAGGTCTCAAGGCTAATGCTCATTTCAGCTAGGACTGCTCCAAAATCCGGCGGCGTCGACGATATACTAACCGCGCTCGTATTTGGGAAAGAGAAGGAATCTTTGGCGGCGAAAATGGAAAAGATAGGGGAAGAAAGAAAGATAAGCGAGTTTGGGCGAGACGCCGGGAATGTGAGGAACTCAGAAGCTGTTGTGCTCATCGGCGTGCGAGGTACAAAGAAATATGGACCACTGAACTGTGGAGCCTGCGGCTACGCCGACTGCGACGAGTTTGAGAAAGCTGAGAAGAAGGCTGGACAAGATTTCACTGGCCCTACGTGTGTCTTCAAGGCGTTAGACCTAGGAATTGCGGTGGGCTCGGCGGTTAAAACAGCGAGCGTCCTTAACGTGGACAACCGAGTTATGTACAGAATCGGAGCCGCAGCCAGAAGATTAAACATGATGCCGGAGGCAAGTGTCATCATGGGAATTCCGGTCTCTGCAAAGGGCAAAAACATATACTTTGACCGTCAATAGCTCTATGCGCGTGCATGATTTCTAAAGCAAACTGTGCAGCGTCTTTTATCTCAACTCTGAACGCGGGCTTTCCTGTTTGTGTTAGTGGATAAGATGCAGCGATTAGAGCGTTGAATTTGTCTATGGAAATGAACGTTAGTATCTTGAGATTCCTACGAATCTTAGCTTCTTAAGTTTCATAGGCGGAACGGTTGCTCCTTCAACAATTTCTAAGTTTCGACCGATTAGCGGTATCTCATTTAAAGCTGATAACATGGTGTCAGTAAATCGCATATTTACGATGGGTTTAGTTAGCTCCCCATTCCGGATTAGGAATGTTCCGTCTCTGGTTAGTCCGGTCAAAACGGCTTTTGTATGTTCAACTGGGTTCGTGTAGTGTAGGAAAGTGACAAAGATTCCCATTTTTGTCTCGTTTATCATTTCCTCTAAGTTTGAGTCACCCGGTTCAACTATCATGTTGATAGGTAGGGGGACATCATAATACATCATGACAAGGGGCGGTAGAGAATGTCCAGTGCTTTTTTTGTTTTCTCTTCCAGCCATGAAGGAGTCATAGCAAATGCTCTCTTCGGATACCACACCGTTCTTAATTAGGTGTAGGGTTTTCTTAGGAACTCCTTCGCCGTCCACTGGCAGAGCATAAAGTGTTCTAGGGTCTCTTGCGTCATCCTTTAGGTTTAGTTTTTCATCGAACACTTGTTTGTTTAAATGGTATTTGACGAATGATCGGCCTTCTTGGAAGGATCTGGCGGAAAAGCCTATGTAGGCGAGATTACCGCAAATAGTGCCCACGGCTAAGGGCGATAGAACAACTTCGTATTCGCCTGCAGAAATCTTAACTGGGTTAACGCTTTTAACGGATTTTTCAGCTGCATCCTCAGCTAAAACTGTTGGATTTATGTCTCCTACGCGTCTAGAATATTTTTCTGCTGTTCCAAATCCTTCTGAACCATTTTTCTCAGATATTACGGTTGTTTTCATGCCGGCTGTTGTTAGGTGGGCTGAAGAAGAAACTCCTAGAGAATTGGCAACTGCGAAGGATATGCTATTTGTTGAAATATAGCCTGCAACTGCTTTTACTATTGGAGATTTCGAGTGGGCCGTTTCAATGGCTTCTTTAACTTTCTGCGCGTGGTATTCCGGCATACATGAGGCTGTTTCCTTGTCGAACGCTCCTTCGATGGCTGTCCAAGGCTCGGGTTCTGGTAGGCTTTTGAAATCTTCGCTTGGCTGAGTGGCCTTCGCGACTTTTATTGCTTGGTCCACAGCGCTTCTAATCTCAACTTCTTCTAGCGTGCTTATTCTAAAAACTCCAATTCTTTTGTCATCTAAAACAACTTTTACCAATATTCCGCCGTCTCTGATTGCGACGTTTTGATGAACCTGTGAATTTGCGAACCTTGTTAACGCCTTGTCGATGAGAAAGACTATTGCCTGTGCTTGGCTAACACCTTTTTCAGCAGCATTTTTCACGGTTTTTCCAGCAATTTCCAACAAAAGTTCAACGACCATAATTTTCACCTCTATCTCATTATGCCAACTCTAACATTGCGGAATCTTGCGGTGCTGCATCCGTGGCCAACATACATTAGTTGGGATGGCATTCCTTTGCCGCAATCTCGGTAGCCCCACATTTTCCAGTCGTCCTTGCTGACAGCATCGCATGAACCCCAAAATTGAGGGGTGACACTCATGTAAGTGGGATTCTTCAGCATTTCCTCTTTGTTTCCTTTCCTTATCCTCCATCCAATCTCGGTTCCGAACTGAAAGTTTATTCGTTTATCGTCTATACTCCAGGAAAGACTAGTCATCACTAGGATGCCATCTTTAGTGTCTTCGATTATTTCTTCTTTCTTCCAGTCTCCGGGCAACAGATTGATGTTGGTCATTCGAATAAGCGGTAGGGATAATGGGGAATCAGCCCTCATTCCACCACTGCTTTCTCCGAGATTTAGCTCTGCGGCGGTTTCACGGGAACTCTGGTAACCAGTAAACAATCCTTCTTTGATCAAATGAACCTTTTTCGCTTTTGTTCCTTCATCATCATAGCCCGATGTTCCGAGTCCGCCGGGTGTGGTTGCGTCTGCAACCAGATTTACGTGTTTGGAGCCATACATGAATTTTCTCAGCTTTTCTGGGGTGAGGAAGCTTGTTCCCGCGAAGTCGGCTTCTGTGCCCATGACACGGTCAAGTTCAGTTGGGTGGCCGCTGCTTTCATGTATTTGGAGTGCAAGTTGCTCGCCTGTTACGATTACGTCCATTTCACCTGAAGGACATTTTTCAGCCTTAAACAATTTGGCGAGTTCTTGTCCTTTTTCTTTCGCGTGTTCTATTAATGCTAGAGACTGGAAAAATTCGTAACCGTTTGTTGAGAAGTTGCCCCCAAAAGAGGCGGGAAAAGATCTGATTTGAATTTCGCCGTTTTTGGCGGCTATGCCCATAAATCCGCCGCCGCACCAAGTGATTTGCTGTTCGATTTCAGCTCCTTCAGTGCTCATGAAGAGTTTGTTTTCTCTAAAGGCGTTATAATAACTGTATGATGTTTTGATGAGCGGTGACTGCTCGGCCAAAAGGCGTTCAGCCCGCACAAGTATCTCGAGTTTTTCTTCAAGCGGAACTTCGAACGGATCCTTCTTTATTGGCGTAGAATACTTATCTTGTTCAACTTTTTCTTCAGTTAAAATCACGTCTTTTCTTTTCAGCATGGCACTAGCCTTAGCTATGCTAACCGATCTTTCAACGGTTCTCCTAATTTCCTCCTTGCCTATTTCAACCGAACTTGCAAATCCCCAGGCGCCGTTAACCATTGTCCTTACACCAAAAGCCTTGCTTTGGGAAAGTGCAACGATTTCAGGCATTCCATTCTTTACGGTGATGTTATCAACCAAAATTCTGCTAATCCTTACGTCTGCGTAGGAGGCCCCAAGTTTGCTGGCTTGTTCTAAAGCAAGTCTCCCGAGATCTTCCCACATATTCAACCCTCAAATTTTTGCTAGATATTTAGGAATTCGGCTAATAGATTTTGCTGCATTTTTCCCTAATTCATTAGTTAGTTTAGCTTTGTCGCGATGTCTAGTTGCGTATGAGCATTTTGTTGTTAGATTAAGCGAAGTCTCTGTGTGTGCGTAAGAAACAACGGCCTCATTTGAAAAGGAAGACGCTAAAAATTCAATAGGAACCTGAAGATTTCTATAGTATTATTGTTGGTTAACTTGGATACAAAAACGTTTGTGGGGCTTTCGAGCTTCGAGTTTATGGCTATGGCTCGACGTAGCTTATTCTATACTTTTCTAGCTCTTTACCTGAGGGTTGTATTAGGGCTCTCAGTTACAGCAACAACGCTTCTTGCAAGCCTTTCCATGATTGCCAACAGCGTGTCGCAAACCCTAGTGTGGGGAAAGGTCTCTGACAAATATCAGGTGCGAACAAGTTTAATCGCTATAGGAGAAACTATTGCAGCAGTCGGTTACATACTCATATACTTTCTCCATGTTCATCTGCTCAGTACCCACGGAACCGCCACCGCTGCATACTCTATTATCATCGGCCTTTCGCTGCTAGAATTTTTTTGGTCAATGAGCAATCTTGGATGGAGTGCACTTATGTCAGACCTTACTACACTTAAGGAAAGAGGAAAACTTGTAGGTGCCATTTCAAGCATTGGTGGCATCGGAAGTATCTTGGGCTTATCCGTGTCAGGTGTGTTGTACGACTTAGGGGGTGAGGGCGCAGGGTTCAAGAATGGTACGCTATTTTTCTTTGCAGCGGGCATAATGCTGGTAAGTGCTGTGGTAGTCTGGTTTACCACCCGTCGCCCTGAAAAAGTGTTTAAGGAAAAACGAACTAGCAAAGTTGGTATTGAAAAAAGCGTTTCGTCTCGGAGTAACCTTGACTTCAGGACATTCTATTGGTTTCTGGCATCCATTTTCATTGTCGGCATAGGTGTATATTCAATTCTACAAATTTTCGTCTTTTACCTTGAACTTGAATCACCAATCGGCGCTACTTCCTTTGAAATTTCTATGATTCGCAATTCAGCATCTATTGCCACCCTAGTTTTCAGTTTGTTGGCAGGGCCACTCGCAGATCATGTGGGTAGAAAACGTGTTCTTGGCTTAGGCCTAGCATTAGCCACTGTAACTCCGCTTCTGTACATATTTGCGCAGAATGTTCCTCAAATGATAATTATTAACAGCCTGAGCGGAGTTTCCATGGCGCTTATACACACTGGTGGATATTTGCTAGCGGCAGACCTTATTCCAGAAGAGTTGAGGGGGCGACTTTTCGGGCAGTACAATGCTGTGACCTATGTATCGTTTGGGCTAGCTGGAACTTTTGTAGGAGGGCCTATCGCTGACTTTTTGATTCATGCCGGAGTAACAGAGGCAACTGCTTATGTTACTACATTTCAAGTTGCCTCAATAATCAGCTTGGTAGGAACCCTCATATTTACCGCCAAAGTCAAAGGTGTCGCACCCACGAACCAGAAATGAAGAACTAGCAACTCTAACATTGTTAAAAAATTTTCGCGCGCAGCACTATAAGATAAAAAAGGCGAAACCGACACTCTTCAGCATCACTTAGGAACCAGTCTTCATCTTCTCATACATTTTCTCCAGCGTCCAGCGCATGGTTGACTTAAGCTCCTTTAACCTCTCAGGTCTAATGTTTTGTATGGTAATCTCGCGGACCACGTCTCCTTCACGAACAATGTTGTAGGAGAGTATCTCTTCCGGGGCAATCTCCCCGGTGCCCGCATCCTCCCGATCCTTCTCCTGCATTTTCACCAGTACCCTCTCTACGAGGAAGGACATGAACGGAGGAGTGTTAATGTCAAAGTCCTTATCCTCGGCAAAAACAACTCGCATAGAATCCTCACCCATGTACAGATTCGCCAGGAGGTCGCCGGTTGCCGTCTTTAAAGGAATGCTTTTCTCATATTCTACTACTGGTGGAGCAGCGGCTTCCGGTGGAATAGGAGTGGGAGCGGGCTTCGCTATTTCCGCTCTTTTGAACCCCCTCTCTAATAACGCGGTGTCTACAAACTCTAGTAGAACTCGCATTCCTTCAAGTTCGGTTTCCATTTCCCTTATGCGCTTCTCCAGCAATGTTCTAAACTCAGCTACTTTCTTTACTTTCTCTCCTTCTGTCTCCTCACTCATCTTTCTTCTCCTTTTACATACATGGCTCATAGATGCTTATCAAATCTTCTCAGACTTCAAACCGAAGCAACTAGGAAAGTTTCAGCAACAAAGAATAACTCCAACCAATAGAATAGAAAGAACAAGAAAATGTACGATTTCAATCTCCTCGTCTCCTGTTCTTGGGGCGTGTACAGAAGGGCGAAAAGTGAAGCTCTGAGAATCCTCAAAACGCTTGGTGATGAGAAACCCATTGTAAGGCGTACAATTGCAGAGGGAATAATCGGCGTAAAAACCCGCTTAGACCCTAGAGAAGTCATCCGTGGACTCAGAACGCTTTTCGACAGAGACCCTTTCATCTTTCAGCAAACATTGAAGTGGGTGCCAGTAGACCTCTGAGCAGAAATCCAAATCATATAGGAGTGAAAAACCTTCAAAAAAGTTCCCTTTTAGTAACAAACTTATTTTAACTTCTTTTAGGATACGTTTACGGATATTGAATCAGTGGAGCATGTGAGTGTATGCTGGAGAGGGAGGTTGCTGGTGAATATAATACGTTCCTAGTTTACCTTCTCATGCTCAGGGTTAAGAAAGCTTCTGGAAGGGAGGTTGCCCGACAGCTTGGCTTCTCCAGTCCTGCCTTGGCTGTTCATCACCTTGAAAAATTGAGTCAACTGAAACTTGTTGATAAGGATCGCCATGGTGTGTATCACGTTGTCCGCCGCAAGTTTGGTATACTCAGATTTTTTGTTGTTGTACGGAAGTTTATAGTCCCACGAGCATTTTTTTACATGATCCTGTATTTGGTTATGGCTTTCTTTTCGTTGCCCATGCTTTCTGGGACGATAAGGGATGTAGCACTGTTCTTCTGCTTGATCGGCATAGCTATTAACTTCGTAGAGACCGTAGAGTTTTATAGGGTTATTCCAAAAACTATTGCTGTTCAAGAAGTAGAACAAACTGTTCAAAAAAATGATTAAAATAGGAGGAAAGCCTAAGAATAACTGCTCGAAGGGGAGAAAATGATTCTATCCTTCAAGAATGTGCTTATTGTCAGCATAGTCATCATCTTTATAGGTGTGACAGCCATTTTTGGGTTAAAAGCAATGACCGTCACATTGTCAACTGAGACTTCATCAAATGGTGAGATTATCCTTGAGAAAGTTTTTAATGAAACCTTTAAACTAACGATGATTATCCCAAAGGATACGTACGCGCTTGGCGAACCCGTCAACATAACGTTAAAATTAACAAATATCGGAGATGAGAATGTAACAATCCATCACGGCTGGGGAATCCCACTAAATTACCTTGTGCTCAACCAGACGGGCTCTGAAATCTATAATTCACAGTGGGTTACAATTGTTCTAATGGTGCGAGATGAGACAACTTTAGAGCCAAACATGTCTATCGAAAAATCCTTCACTTGGAAACAAGTTTCTATAGACTACCCTCTACGGAGTTTTCAAGAATACCCCGTAAGTACCGGAACATATTACATAGTGGGTTTCACAGCCTTTGATGATGGATTTTCAACTTTACACTCCGCGTTGCCTCCAGCAGAAATCCAAATCATATAGGGAGGAAAAAACCTTCAAAAAAGTTCCCTTTGCAATAATTATGTTATGTTTCTCACTCGTAGTAATAAGCAATGTTGAAGTTGACGTGTATGCCACTGATAGTGAAGCGAATAATATCAAAGTAGGTGAGATCGACGACAAATTTGAACCTTGGTTATGGGATAAAATTCAGAATCTCACGTTAGCTAACTCAATCAAGGAAATCACTCTCATCGTTCGCTTAGAAGACATGGATGGAAACCTTACAAAGCTAGACAAAATAAGCTACGCAAACTTGTTTGCTGAAAAATATGATGCGGAAATCGTTTACATAGCTGAAGTACTGCCAGTAGTTATAATCAAAATTCCTGTTGATAAAGCAGTAGATGTTGCCACATACGAATACGTTTTACACATTGGTGATGGAGATCAAAAAGTTGAATTATCCCTAAACGTAAGTGCCCAAGTTGTTAGAGCGCGACCAGACGTTTGGAATCTGGGCTATAGAGGGGCTGGGATGAGAATCGCTATCATTGATACGGGTATAGATGATACCCACCCAGATTTAGATGATATCGACGACAATCCCGGTACTAATGATCCAAAGGTAATCTTAGAGAGGGACTTCACAGGGGAAGGAACAACAGACGACACACACCCACAGGGTCATGGAACACATGTCGCAGGAATAGCCGCCGGCACTGGACAGTGGTCTAGAACAAATCTACCTGTAAATTCATGGTTTATCGGAGTGGCTCCGGAAGCGTTTCTCTTCAATTGCAGAGTATTCAACTCCACTGGGTGGTCACAGGTCTCATGGATTATTCAGGCTATTGATTGGGCTGTTAACAACGGGGCGGATGTCATAAACCTTAGCTTAGGTTATCCTCAGAATGGCGATGGCACAAGTCCGCTCAGCCAAGCTGCAGACTACGCTGTAGACCGAGGTGTGGTTGTAGTTGTGGCAGCTAACGACTATCCGGATGCTACTGGCAATTATCCGATAGGTATCCCTGCAGATGCCTTTAACGTAATTACCGTAGGCGCAATTGATGACCACGAAACGGTGGGCATCGGTGATGATACTATGCCTATACCCAACTGGTCTGGTCACGGACCCACGCTTGATGGAAGGGTAAAGCCAGATGTTGTGAGTCCCGGTGTGGGTATATGGTCTACGGGACAGTGGTTCAGAGGGATTGTATATCGATCCTTATCAGGTACCAGTATGGCAACTCCTCATGTTGCTGGTGTTGTTGCTTTGATACTCCAAGCAGGTCCGTATCTTACGCCAGCTCAAGTTAAGGCGATATTGATGCAGACAGCGAGGTTAAACAACAATCTAACTGGACTCACTGTAAACGATAGAGGTCATGGGATAATTGACGCTTATGCCGCTGTTCAATTGGCGCGATCAGTCCCTGATGTAGCCGTCACCGGCGTAACGCCTGTGCTTCCGTACGGTGGTACTGCTTTGTACGCTGGCTTGCAGGTTCCCATCGAAGTTACTGTGGAGAATCAGGGAAATTTCATAGAGACCTTTGATGTTACCGCCTACTACGACAGCACGACTATCGGCACTCAGACGGTTACCAACCTTGCCGCCGGAGACTCCATGACCTTAACCTTCACCTGGGACACGACAGACATAACCGGAAACTACACCATAAGCGCCCAAGCAAGCATTGTCTCAGGCGAAACCCAGACAGGCGACAACACTTTCATTGATGGTACACTTCGAGTTAAAGTACCAGGCGACATAAATGGCGACGGCATAGTAGACATTTATGATGCTGTTCTATTGATCAAAGATATTGATGCTACACCGGGTAGTCCCGATTGGCACAACGGACGATCCGACATCAACAACAACGGCAAAGTCGATCTGGCGGACGTCATCATACTCAGTACAAACTACGGAAAAACAGGAGATCCACTAGGAGGAGAATCTGGTGAGTCTTTGAGTCCAGTTTACGCCAGCCCCACCAAACTTTCCGTGATATTTCCAAACGGAACAACTTCCAGCATTGGCGAATACTTCCCCACCGAAACATTCACCGTCAACATAACCGTGGAAGACATCACCAACCTCTATGGCTTCGATTTCACGTTAAGATACAACGCATCTCTTTTAACCGCCGCCCCCAGCGTCACCCCTGGCGCCTTCTTTGGATCCGAATACATTATATGGCACGAGGAAGTAAAGAACGACGTAGGCTACGTATGGTACGCCGTCAGCCAAGACACGTATGAAGAGGCTGTGAACGGAAGCGGAACTTTAGCGACCATCAGCTTCACTGTCGACTCCTTAGGCGGAACCATTTTAGACCTATGGAACACCAAACTCAGTGACTCCGACGGAAATCCAATCGCCCACGAGGTATACGACGGCAGTTTCGCCAATATACTGAAAGCCGACCTAGTCGAATGGAAGGCAAAGCCAGCACACAAACACCACGTCATTTCAATCCACGGAACCATCAACCCCCTCTACGCCCTAGTCCAGAACTTAGGCGCCCAATCCGTGACGGTTAAGGTCAACTTCGCCATATATGCTGATAATGGCGGCGCCCCAGTGACATCATTTGAAACGAGCGAGTACACATTTGAAGAGGGAACCTATCTAGCGCTACACATCTTCGACACTTCCACAGATGTAACTCCCTCAGAATTTGACTCATCTCTGCATGGAACAGGCAAGTTCTACGTGGAAGCAAAATGCCTCTACTATGACGGCGCCAATTGGATTGGTGGAGAGATAAAAACCTTCAGCTTCACAGTCATACCATAAACACAAAACAACAAGAAACCCCAAAGCGCGCACAAGCGCGCAAACCCCAATTGTTTATTTTCTGATCAACAGAAGCTCTGCGTTACAATAAAGATAACTTTAACCAATAGAATAAAGAGAACAAGAAAATGTACGATTTCAATCTCCTCATCTCCTGCTCCTGGGGCGCGTACAGAAGGGCGAAAGAGGAAGCTCTGAGCATCCTCAAAAAGCTTGGTGATGAGAAACCCATTGTAAAGCGCACAGTCGCAGAGGGAATAATCGGCGTAAAAACCCGCTTAGACCCTAGAGAAGTCATCCGTGGACTCAGAACGCTTTTCGACAAGGACCCTTTCATCTTTGAGCAAACATTGAAGTGGGTGCCAGTAGACCTCTGGACATACTCGGAAATAGATTCCATGAAGGAGGCAGTTGAGGAGCTGAAGAACAAGATTCAAGCGGGCGAAAGATGGCGCATGACTGTGGAAAAACGCCGCTACACCAGATACCACAAGATTGAAATCATAAGGGAACTCGCTGAGCTTATAGACGAAAAAGTTGACCTTGAAGAACCTGATAAGATAATCCGCATCGAAATAATAGGCAAATACGCAGGAGTTTCCGTCCTAACACCTCAAGACATCTTTTCAGTAGCAAAACCGCTGCCTTATAAGCGTCGAGGACGATAGAAAGAACGTGGTCGCGTCTATAACAGACTCTAAGCTCATCTATCAGTTAGCTCAGGGCTGGTTGAATTTTAACTCCACACCTCTGCTCCAAGAACTTCTCAAACTCTTTAAAAACCGTGCTATCCGTCTCGTTCAGCTTTAAGCACACTGGCTTACCCGCGTACGCCCAGCTGAGGTCGTAAATCGCGATTCTTTTCGAGAGCTCAGGGTTCTCCGTGACTATCTGCCTCAGCTTTTCAGGCGGAGCCTCCGGAAACACCCAGGCTGTGTACGAAACTTCCACGACTTGGTAGGAGACGCCCTCGCGAATGGCGCACCTGCGACTCATAGCAACCTTTTCAAATGTTGAGGGATGAACCGTTCGGGTCCAGAGAAAGTTATGATATTCATTACCCTTCTTAACCCAGTCTCCGTAGTCAGAGGTTTTCCAGCCCTTTGATTGACACTGACCCTTAAAGTATTTGAGAAGTTCCCACACCTTCGGAATATCTAGAATAACAGTCATAGGTGCACCGACATGCTAGTATTTTATAGAAAAATATTCTACAACACAAATTTAAGCTTATTTGACAAGATTCTTGCAAAATTGCCACAAATTACTTAGATTTTTGAAAAAATGTCGAGAAACCACCTCTATGTCTACAGATTTCCGAACAAACGCAATACTGCAATATGCTTAAAATTTAGAAAATTTGACGATATTTCTAGAAAATTTCTACATTTTTCCGACGGCAAAGGATAAATAAAAACTAACTACATTTCAAGGTTGGATACGAAAGGATGAAGATAAAAAGACAGGCGATTTCCTTAGATGATCTGGATTGGAAGATACTACAGGCACTTCAGGAAAACGCCAAGCAAACCTATTCAGAAACCGGGCGCCTCCTCAACGTAGCACACTCAACTGTTTATGAAAGGATTAAGAAAATGGAGGAGCACGGCATCATCAAAAAATACACGACGGTTGTTAACCTTGAGGGGGCTGGGATGAAGTACATCACCGCAGTTATGACTATCATCACAGATCCAAAAGAAAGCGAAAACGTGGCGGAAAAGCTATCGAAGTTCAATAATGTTTTAGAGGTTTACACATCGCTTTCCGAAGAGTTGCTGATAATCGCCAAAGTGATCGCCGAAGATCAAAGTGAGCTTCACTCTTTCATTGCACATTCCGTGGCTCCCCTTCCAGGAGTGTTGAGGATTCGAACCTCAATCATCACGAAAAAACATAAAGAAGAGGGCTTCCCTGTTGGCCCGAACCTTAACATCTCAAAGGAGGGCTAGGCGGTTTGAGCAAGTCCAAATTGAAGTTATGTGGAAAACCTATAAGAATAAATAGGATTAAATCACTAGAAATGGGGGTTGTTTGGGGTGGAGTCTGCTTCTAGGATTCTTAGAAAGGTTTTGAGAGAGGAGGCTTTCTACTTCTTTTCCTCCATAGGAAATTATATTGGTGAGAATGCAGCATCGTTAGAAGAGTTTTCGGAAAAAATCAAAGAAGTCAACAGCAGATCACTAGAGTTTCATCTTTATCGAGGGGATTTTGAAAAATGGGTGGACGAAGTCCTCGGGGACGCAGAACTAGCTGGGAGAATTAAGGAGTTGCGAAATCGGAAACTCGTTAGAGACGACTTACAGGATCAGCTTTACCTAACTGTTTTGAAACGATGCAACGAACTAAAAACAGGTCTCCCACAGTCAGTGTAGGCCTAAAGCTATTCTGTAAACTTCTTCAGTTGACTCCGATACATCCGGACAATCTCGTTAACGGTTGTCGCATCTTCAGCGGACTTGTCCAGCCGATAGTTTCCTGTGAAGCGTGGAAACCTTATGGCTAGTCCGCTCCCCTTTCGGATAACGTCCATGGCGCAGGTGTGGATGGGACTTAGCGTCATTTCGGCGCCGATAGTTTCAATAACCACGGTTGGCTCAAACCAAACGTCTGCCTCAAGGGTGGATTGAACCCTTGGGTGACGGCGAAGTATTCGATGCTTTTCCATCATTCTAGGAAGTTTTTTGAGTTCTTCGTCGGTGAACCCGGTCCCGCACTTGGTAACGGTTTTGAAGGAGTCTTCATCCGGGTCATACGCGGCGAGAAGAAGGGCCCCGTACGTTCCGGCTCTCTTCCCTCTCCCGTAGAACGCTCCTACCACCACGAGGTCAACCGTATCGGTCATTTCGCTCTTGTAATCGCGTTTGTATTTTATCCAGAGCCAACCTCTCGCTCCCGCCTGATAAACAGCGTCTTCGTTTATTGACTTACAAATCAAGCCCTCACACCCATCCGCCACCGCTTTCTCAAAAAACCGTTCCAATTCTTCCGGGTTATCGGTGATAAGATACTCCGCCACCCTGACGTGGTCAGCTTGTTCAACGATCTCCTCAAGAATTTTGTGCCTGAGGGGATACGGTTCTAGGGTTAGGTCTCTCCCATCAACGTACAGAGCATCGAACATGAAAAGCGAAACTGGATATTCTTCCATAGCCTTTTTTATGCCGTATTTTCGCCTTCTATGCATCAACTCTTGGAAGGGCTTCATCTCTCCCGTGTCCGGGTCGATTGCAACGCACTCCGCCTCAATGATAGCGTCCTTCGCCCTCACATATTTTCTAAACAACTCGGTAGCGTCAGGGTACTGGTCCGTGATGTCCTCGAGTCGCCGAGAGAAGAGGGTGACATGGTTTTCCTTCTTGTGAGTCTGTATTCTCTCTCCATCGTACTTGTACTCAGCTATGCATTTTCCTCCAAGCTTTTCAAGGATTTCTTGGGGTGAGCCCAGCCGCTCTGCCAACATCGGTCTGATAGGTTCTCCAAGTGAAACCTCAAACCTCTTGAGGCCCTTGATTCCTCTTTCCACAATGGTCTTTGCCACTGTACCCAAATCAGATGAAATGTTATACGCCCTTTCCACATCCTCTCGAGCCTCTTTGCCACCACCATAGGCAACGGCCAAAGCGTCGAGAACAGTCATGTCAGCGATTCCCATCCTCAGTTGACCCGTAACCGTTCGAACAATAAACTTGGCCTCCTTTGGAGTGGCGTTGGCCAACAACCCAGCCAAGAGGTTTATCTTCAGGTCCATGGAGCCGGCGCCCGTGGCCTTCGCCATCTTGCCAAAGTCTCCATACACCTTCTCAACGGTCAACGGCTCTCGAAAGAGTTGTACCTGAGCCTTCTCTTCCAAAAACTTCTGAGCTGTCTTGCCGAGGTCTCCGGTCTTTTTTATATCCTCTTCAATTTCCTTTTCTCTATGACCTGTTGCCTTGGCAACGGCGCGCACGGCCAACTTTTCAGCAACGCCTATCTCAATCCCGACAAAGTCTGGGTATAATTTTCCCTGCGTTAAGTAAACGACCTTGTCGATTAGGTCTTTAGGAGTTTGCTTGAGGAGATCCACCAGATGGTCTGTCATCTCCAGTCTTTTGGTGGTGGCTTCTATTTTTTCATAAGCATCAGCAATGAGCGCGTATCTCAAGGTGAATGTTCTCCACACTTAATGAAGGCAATGGGGAGATATTAAAGTTAAACGTCCACACAAAATGACCCCACGTCTTCAAAGTTCCCCCTTTACATTACCGCAAAATTTAGTCAAAAGCTCTAAATAAGCGACTAGTCCTATCGGTCTGGTTGAGATAACCAAGAGAAAGTTCAACTGGAATAGGGATGAAAAGAATAAAGCTAGTTATCCATGAACCTTTAATTAACAGAGTCATAGGTGGTGAGCTAAATCTCTTACTTAACGACGGGGCCGATGTTATTGATGCAATTAGGGAGGTGGACAAAATGATAAGCAGCAAAGGAAGTTTTCCCGTGCCGGGTTATCAAAGTTTCCTCCACATGATCTACAATCCTGTTGAAAACAGGTTCTATAAACAAGTTGCATTAACCGCCTACAATGAATCTGGCCAGATGCTGAATTTTAGAGATGATCCAAAGAAAGAACTTCCAATGGGAGTAGCAATCGTTTTGATCCCGGCAGGAGGTTGTGTAAGTGAATGGGAAGAAGCCATAGATTACGAAGAGTTTTTGAAAGCAATTTGAGGTTCAAATTATGCGTTCAGAAAACGCTATAGAAGTCTCAGATTTAACAAAGTATTACGGTAAATTGTTGGCGGTTGACCAAATCAGTTTTGAGGTGAAAGGCAGAGAACTCTTTGGTTTGCTTGGACCTAACGGCGCTGGGAAGACAACAACCATCCGCATGATTTGCGGCATGCTCAGACCCACGGGTGGAACAGTTGTTGTAGCTGGCTTTGATGTGTCTCAAAAACCGGAAGAGGTCAAACGAAGAATCGGTTTGGTCCCAGATATTTCAAATCTGTTCGGGGAATTAAGCGCTAAAGTGAACCTAGAGTTCATGGGAAAACTGTATGGTTTAGACAAAAAAACACGGCGAGAACGCGTCGACCAGGTTCTTGAACTCTTCCATTTGAAGGAACGACAGAGCGACTTGGTCAAGTACTATAGTAAGGGCATGCATCGACGTTTGACTATAGCAGCAGCGCTCATTCATCAACCTGAAATCCTAGTTATGGACGAACCCACGAGTGGCTTAGACGCCCAAACAGCGAGGTTAGTTAGGGAAATCATAATTGATCTTAACAAAGAAGGCAGAACCGTGCTCTTAACAACACATCAGATTGACGAAGCTGACAGACTCTGTCAACGCATAGGCATAATCGACCGTGGTCGTTTAATCGCGTTAAACACTCCAGAAGAACTCAAAAATAGCACCGAGGGCACGCGTGCCCTAGAAATTAAAGTTCTGAACGGTGTCGACCAGCAAAGATGGCTTCCCATCATCCATGAAGCCGAAGGAGTAGACAACATCTTCTTAGCCGAGGGAAAGATAAGAGTATTGTCCAAAGACTTGCCACAGACGATTCCAATTGTTGTGAACCTCATTAACAAGCACGGTGGAAAAATTGAGAACATTTCGGTTACACAGCCCACCTTGGAGGATGCCTTTATCAATTTGACAGGGAAAAGCATTCGAGAGGAGCCGATGTCGAAGGAAGACTACCTTAAGAGAAGATTATCTCAGAGTGGAATGCGATGAAAACGTTCAAGCTGTTTACCATGCTGACACATTCGATCTATATAGCAGAGAACGACTTACGCCAGTCGTTCAAGTCAGTACGCCATGTGGTGTGGAGCCTTCTCTTCCCACTCTTCATGATGTTCACATTTAGTTTTAGATACGGCTCCTCCAAACCAGACATTTCTTTCTTAAACTTTCTCATACCCGGCATTGTGGGCATGACTGCCATGTTTGGAAGCATCAACGAAACCATGAGCATAGTGTGGGACAAATCTTTAGGAGTGTTTGACCGAATTTTGGCGGCGCCAGTTTCGTCTACTTCCATTGTAATGGGGAAGACTATGGCAGGTGCCGTTATGGGCGTCATAAGCGCCCTTGTCTTACTCATTGTAGGCAGTTCGCTCTTCGGTGTTTCATTTGTCAACATTAGTTTCGTTCTCCTAATTGTCGTGCTTGCGAGTTTTTCTTTCACAGGCATTGGAACAATAATATCTGGATTGGCATCTGAACCAAGGGAAGCCATGATGCTCTCGAATCTTCTTCGATTTCCAATGATGTTCCTAGGCGGCGTTTTCTTTCCTGTTGAGGCAATGCCGATGCCGCTTCCCTACATAGCTAGGGCTCTTCCACTAACATACGCAACTGAAGCGTTAAGGGCTGTTATATCTAGAAACATGGCTGTGGTTTTGTTTGATGCAACCGTGCTTGTCGCTTACACAGTCAGCACAATAATAATTGGTTCAAAGACGCTAATGAGGCTCATGACGAGATGAATACAGCTCATGTTAAGCCTTAACCCATGAGGAACGTAAAAAGTAAGGGGATAATGTAAGGTCTAACGCTAAACTTGGACTTGTATCGGTCAACCTATCTTAGTAACTTCCTCTCGTTCCTTGGAAAAAGATGGCGCGTTCGTAGACCAAACCTTACGAGAGACAGCATTAACGGGACTTCCATGAGAGGCCCTATCACTGTGGCTAGGGCAGCGCCTGAATTAAGCCCGTAAAGGGTTGTTGCAACTGCGATGGCAACCTCAAAGTGGCTACTTGAACCGATGAGAGTGGTGTCTATCGAGGTTGCATAGTCCCAATTCGACAACCACGAAGCAGAGTATGTTATTGCAATCATAGTGACATAATGGAGCAGGTTTGGAGCAGCAAGATAAGCTACAAGAAGCGGATCATTAAGGATTATCTTTCCCTGAAATGAAAACATGACGATCAGAGTGAGCAATAACGCAACAATAGATATTTTACGCACAAGTTCAAGATAAGTGGAGTCAAACCAATCCTTCCCTTTCCTGCCTATAAGCAGCTTTCTGGAAACCGCCCCTAAGGATACTGGAAGGGCTATAAAAACGATTACGCTCATAGCAATCAGCTCCCATGGAACCTTTATACCACTTACGCCAAGATAGAACGCTGATTGAGGCGCGTAAAGAATTATCATCAGTAGCGCGTTGATGGCCGTGTTTATTAGCCCTTGGGCAAGGTCTCCCTTTGCCAACATCATCCACCACATGACCATGGCTGTGCAGGGCGACATGCCGAGCAGTATAACGCCAGCTCTATACATTGGATCATCGAGGAGCATGTTTGCGTACAATGTCATTATGGGTGGAGCAATGACCCAGTTTGCAATTATTGTTAGAAGCATGGGTTTCGGCTTCCTTACAGCCTTCTTGATATCGCTAAAGGCTATACCCACCACAGTGGGGTACATCATGAAAAATAGGCAGATACCAATTGGAATCGATAACTTAGCAAATTTCAAAGAGTCCAAATGTTCGCCGAAAGTTGGAAGAAATCTTCCTAACAACAGTCCCACAATTATGCATACGGCGATCCATAGTGTGAGATATTTCTCGAAAATTCCAAGAGTTACTTCTTTTTTCTCAGGCTCAAGGGCGGTAGCATTGTTACTCAAAAGCAAAAGTCTATTGTTACTCAAATCAGAACTATCGGCATCAGCCAATGTTGTCTTCTACCACCGTTTATGTGTCCACCGTAATCTGCGTAAATGATATATTTAGATATTTAAATTTATTGTTATAAATCTCCGAGTCCACTATTCTAGAAGAGAGATTTCAACGTATCAAATCATCAGAAGGTCGGATCTGGTGCATAAGATTATAGGAAATCGAACTTGTGCATATTTTCAATTAGTTTTGAATCTGCGATGCTATAGAAAACCCATTTTCCCTCTTTTCTATCCTTCACCAGTCCCGCGTCTTCTAAGAGCCCCAAATGATGAGAAGCTGTAGGTTGAGTTAAGCCAAGAGCAACCATCACCTCGCAAACACACATCTCCCGGACTTCAAGAAGCCTTAAAATCCTTAGTCGTGTCTCGTCAGCTAAAGCCTTGAAAAACTTGCTTCTTTTTTGAGCGAACTCTCTGTCTGCAATCTTTTCGGCTAGTTGTTTCAACTCCTCAGCGTATCGCGAAACATCCTCCGCAGGACAGATTCCAGACTTGATCAATCGATCAAGTCGTTTGCTTACTCTCAATTTAGACATTATTATTTCCAGCCCTTAGGCGACGATTTCAGTATATCTAAATATATTTATAAACAATAATGTCTAGAAACCCGAAGAAACATTCTTCCTTAAAAAGTTTCGTAGTGGATGATTTCGGTTATTGACCTTTTCGTCCTAGGACTCGGTTTCTCGGCTGGATGCCCAACTGGAACGATGGCGACGGGTCTCACCCCTCTGGGAGCGTTCACCACTTTCCTAACCTCCTCCTCATAAAAGGCTCCCACCCAGCACGCTCCAAGTCCTAAGGCGCAAGCGGCCAACAAAATGTTCTGTGTCGCCGCAGCGGTGTCTTGTAAACAGTAGAGGGAGGCGCCCCGGTCACCGTACCCCAAACCAGATTGTACCTCATTTGCGCAAACAACGATTACGACCGGGGCCTCCTCAATGAACGTTTCGTTTAGTGCGGCCACCGCCAGCTTATGCTTTGTTTGGGGGTCTCTCACGATGACGAATTCCCATGGTTGAATGTTTCCAGCTGATGGGGCATGTCTGGCGGCGTCTATCAGCTTTCTTACCTCTTCTTCTGAAACTTTCTCTTTGGTGAAGGCTCTGATGCTTCTTCTGGTTTTGATTGCTTCAAACACTTCCAAGGTTTTCGTCTCCGTGCTTAAGCCACTCGAATCGCTGTTTCAATGGTTATGCCATGGTCAGTTATGTTGAAAGGGATAAGCCTCGGAGCGTAAACAGCTCTCCTCATCTTTTTTATCCTTATTCGCCTATCGATTCCTCCAGCAACTTCATGTGCGGTGAATTCCATCACTCCGTCAACTAGATGCTGCATGGCGATTTCTGTTTGAGAATCATGCATGCCTTGTGTAAGGAGTAGGAAGTGGATTCCGCCTTGTTTTCGCGCGTTATTGAGCAGTAACTCAACTGCTTCGAGGACTGACTGAAACTTTTGAGTTAAAATGAGGTAGGAGAGTGAGTCAACAAGGGTCCAGCATCCCCCACGAATCTTTGAAGGAATACTCCTCCGAAGAGCCTGAAGAGCCTTTGCCGCGTGAACGTCGATAAAAGTCCATCTGCCAGTTTTCTCTAGGGCTGAAACCTTCCAACCAAAGGCTTCAAGGTCTTCTCTGACGGCGTCTGGCGACCTGAAGGTGGTGACGTAGGCAACTTTTCCCTCTTTAACCGCGTGTTGGTGTAGAACCTGTTGAGCGAATATGTCATATCCAGATCCTGGCTCTCCCATCACTAGGATAATGCTCTTATCAGGGAGACCGCCTCCCAACGTTTCATCTAAGCCTTCTATCCATGTTTTGATGAGTCCCATAAGCTTCCCCGCTTTAACAAGTTATGACGTTTTAACGATATTACATTTTCCAAGACGCACATTTTCAATCGAGTTTCCTTTTCACTAGTTACGATTATTCACTTTTGATATGTGAAAGAGCTTTAAGCAAACAATCCATAATTGCGTTGTTAGAGGCGATAAAACGTGTTGTTCTTAACATTAATGAAGGGTTTCCCAGGTAGAGCCGCAGATCAACCCGCCACCCTAAAAAGAATCAGAGCAGTAACTCCGCCAGCAGGCATCAAAATCCACGGGGTTTACCTCCTTTTTGGACGATACGACGGAGCCATCCTCTTTGAGGCACCCGACCTCAGAGCAGCTAAAGATTTCATCTTGCGAGCGGCAACATCCATCTACAAAACCGAGACCCTCGCAGCGCTTCCAGCCGAAGAACTATAGCAGTTCAAGGGAGACTTACCTAACTGAGAGATAAAATTCTATAGACCTATTTCTGCAGAGGTATTCTTCAGTCCATTCAAAGCAATTTCAAAGAATTTTTCTATGGGGATTTCAATTTCTTCACATAAGAGTATTCTTTCTCTGTCAGCCCCTCTAGCAAAGTCTTTATCCTTAAACTTCTTCATAACCGTCTCCACTTTCACATCTGCTAGTTTCCTCGACGGCATCACTAAGGCGCAGGCAACAAGCAGACCTGAGACGGCATCACAAGCAATCAAGGCTTTTTCCATCTTAGTTTCTGGCTTAATATGGGTGTACTGAAAGCTGTGGGCCTTTACGGCTCTAATGAGCTCTTCAGGAACCAGCCCCTTCAAAATTTCTTCAGCCAAAACACCATGCTTCTCTGGTGTGCCTTCCGTTTTCTCATAGTCAATGTCATGGAGCAAGCCTGTTAGCCCCCACAGATGCTCATCCTCTCCTAAATGTTTTGCTAGACTCCTCATGATGGCTTCTACGGCAAGCATGTGGTAAACAACGTTCCTTTTCGCTACGTTCTTCTTGACCAAATTAAGAGCTTCTTCCGTCGTTATCATAGCACCACCCTGATACAATTTAGAGTGTTAAAGGAACACGGGCTTATTTTTCCTTTTTCTCTGGCACCATCACATTTTTGACGGACATAACCAAGGGAGAAAACTGTCGCCACGACAAGATTTAAAGAGGAAAAACACACCACTCTCAAAGGTTGGAGGAACAGCCATGCCCTGCACCGTCGTGATTTGCGGTTTCTTCGGAGACACAGGCAAGGGAAAAATCATCTCATACCTTTCATTAAAAGACAAGGTTGCAGTAACCGCGAGAGCCGGAGTGGGTCCTAACGCAGGTCACACCGTGGTCTACAAGGGCAGAGAGTACAAAATGAGGATGTTACCTAGCGCCTTCGTCTACAATAAATGCCGACTGCTGATAGGACCGGGAGTCCTAATCAACACAGAGATTCTCCTACAAGAAATACAACTAACCAAGACCGAAGACAGAGTTGGTGTGGACCCTCAGTGCGCAGTCATTGAACCAAGACACATCGAAGCTGATAAAAAAGGTCACCTCGCTGAAACAATAAGGACAACGGGTTCCGGCACCGGCCCCTGTAACGCTGAGAGGGCACTACGGACGGTTAAACTCGCACGCGACTTATCTAAACTTAAGAAGTTTTTGACAGACGTCCCCGCAGAAGTGAACAGGGCAATTGACGAAGGAGAGAACGTTTTGATCGAGGGAACCCAAGGAACCTACCTTTCTCTGTATCACGGAACCTACCCCTACTGCACCTCCAAAGACGTAACCGCCTCAGCCGCATGCTCAGACGTTGGTGTAGGACCCACAAGAGTCGACGATGTGATCGCGGTGTTTAAGGCATACACCACCCGAGTTGGAGGAGGCCCACTTCCACACGAATTGTCGTGGGAAGAAGCGGAAAGACGAGGGTGGGCTGAAATCGCCACCGTGACCGGGAGAAGAAGGAGATCGGCTCCGTTCAACTACGAGCTTGCAAGGAGAGCAATAATGTTAAACGGGGCTACACAAGCAGCCATAACTAAAATTGACGTGTTGTTTCCAGAATGCAAAGGGGTTAAATCCTACGAAAAGCTCTCACAAGAAGCAAGAACGTTCATCGAAAAAGTTGAAAAAGAAATCAAGATGCCAGTGACATTGATCGGAACAGGACCGGGCACTCTGGAAATCGTGGACAAAAGGGAGTAGTGGAAAAGTTAGGAGAAGCATAAAGTGTCAACAGTTGCAATCAAAATCTCTGAACTACGCGGCAAGAACGATGAAAACGTAAATGATCTTGCAGAATTCCTGGAAGGCAAGGTTGCCGCAAAAATAAACGTTGCAGGGGACGAGATCACCTTAAACTATGAGAACAAAGGGGAAGTGCCATCAAAAACTTATCTGCGGGTACTTCTTCGAAAATTCCTGCATAAGGCTGAGTTAAAAGAACAGTTTCGCGTGATCTCTGGGAGAGAAAACGTTTTCATCATAAAGGAAAGAAAGATAAAGCAATACTCTTAACGATTCAGATTTCGAAGATGAACAAAGATGAACAAGAAAGCGAGAGTTTTCATCATTGGTTTAGACGGTGCAACATTTGACTTAATCCTCCCATGGATAAAAGAGGGAAAGTTACCCTCGCTTTCTCACATGATGGAAAATGGTGCATATGGCGAACTAAGGTCTACAATACCCATCCTGACACCAGCTGCTTGGTCCTCCTTCATGACGGGAAAAAATCCAGGAAAGCATGGAATTGTCGGTTTTTTCACCCGAGAAAACGATAGTTATGTCGTAAAGGTTATTAATTCTACGCATAGGTCCGCAAAGGAGATATGGACCATACTAAGTGAAAAAGGCAAGAAAGTTGGAATAGTAAATGTGCCCCTCACTTATCCTCCGAAAAGTGTTAATGGATTCATGGTAACCGGCATGATGACGCCTCCCAAATCAGATAACTTTACTTATCCCCCGCCACTTAAAGAAGAAGTGGAGAAGGTTGTGGGTAGTGGCACGTTAGATCCTCTACTTACCTCTCTGGAAAGGGAAGAGGTGTTTATCAATGAGGTTTTTGACTCCACCGAGAAACTGGCAAAAATCAGCCTACTCCTCACTGAAAAACAGGAACCAGATTTCTTCATGGTTGTATTCAACGGCACCGATTATATCCAACATAGGTTCTGGAAGTACATAGACCCAAAGCATCCAGAGTATAAAGCCGAAAAGTCTGTGAAATACCGGAAAATGTTTCTTCAGCTCTATCAGAGAATAGACGAAATTCTCGGGAACTTTTTAAAAAAGACTGACGAAAGGACGACAGTAATTGTGATGTCCGATCATGGATCCGGCCCCTTGCACAAGTATATACACGTCAATTCATGGCTTATGCAAACGGGTTTGCTAAAACTAAGGAAGCGACTAACAACAAGGCTCAAGTGCTTCCTTTATAGACGTGGGATAAATCCTCAGAAAATTCTTAACGCCCTGTTTTCAATACATCTCGGAAACATTAGAATCAAAACAGACAGAACAGATAAGAAGCTTCAAAGCATTTCAAACAAGCTCTTCTTGTCCTTTTCAGATGTGGACTGGCCTAAAACAAAGGCGTATTCCATCGGATCGGGAATTATCTACATTAACCTCAAGGGAAGGGAACCCTCGGGAACAGTAAGTCCCGGTCAAGAATATGAGAGTTTGAGAGAGCAAATTTCTGCTCGCCTATATGGGCTTAAGGACCCTGAAACAGGCGAGTTTGTTATTAAAAAGGTCTACAAAAAGGAGGAAATTTACAGAGGGCCCCACATAGACACGTTGCCCGACATAGTTTTCATTCCAAAACCCGGCTACACAACTTTCGAGGAACACGAATTTGCAGCCAAATCTGTTATTACACAAACTAAGATCATTTCAGGTACCCACAGGTTAAACGGCATTCTAATAATGAAGGGAGGCGGAATCAAAAAAAGTGCAACTTTACAAGACGCCAGTATCATGGATGTCGCCCCAACCATACTATATTTGTTGGGCCTACCCATACCTACGGATATGGACGGAAGAGTATTGGAAGGAGCCCTTACTTCTTCCTATTTACATTTAAACCCAGTACGGTATGCGAAGGATAGCACGCAAGTTCTTCTGAAGAAAAAGGACGAAGTATATGAGGATAAAGATGAGGAGGAAATAAAGTCAAGGCTTCGAGCACTCGGGTATATAGCTTAGCGGTGCAAAACTAGGACTTTTCTCCTTTCTTTTGTCTCTTTTCCAAAATTCCTTGAACCTTGAGGAGGTAGCCTCGTGCCATCCATGTTTTCTTGTAGGCTTCATGAAGTTCGCTGGTATCCAAACCACTTTGAGCCTCCCTAAGTAGGTCTTGGGCAGACATTAGTAGAGGTCCAATTTCCACTTGTTTCGAACGCAGTTCTAGCTTCCATGAGCGGCTTTCAGGCTCGCCATGTATTATGGAGAAAAGGAAATTCGCGTATTCTAGGTTGGCAGCCGCACGCCAAACCGAGTCTGCCACTCCGTTTTCGTCTCTGTTCACAAGGGCTTTCATGGAGCTTTCGAGATGGTTTATCGCGGACTTGATGGCTTCGATTATCTTTTGCTTATGTTCCATTCTCTATCCCGAACATTCTTGAGAGTTTAGGCGGTATATGTCTTAAACTTTTAGTTTAAGGATAACTGCAGAAGGATAAAGCTTTGGTTAGGTGCTGACAGTTCTGGTTTTAGTTATTTCTCGACAGAAACCCTGCTCACGCCAGCTTCTTTCTCTACGCGTATAACGTGTTCCGCCTTTTCTGCAAAGGCCTCGCTGTGGGTCACAGCTATGATTTGTTCAATGGCTTTTAGACGGGAAATTGCCTCGGCTAGGCGATCAACCGAGCCGTCTTCCCTTCCTAGGCTCTCTGTTGGCTCGTCAAGGAGAAGCGTGTAGAGTCCGTGTCCTGTTCTCGACTGCATGATAAGCTGTCCGAGACCAATGCGATACGCAAAGGCCAGGAGCGTTCTTTCTCCGCCTGAGAGATTTGAAACTTCCCGTTCAAATCCCTCTTCGCTTCTGACGAGGGGGCTGTAGGTTTCATCGATCTTAACCATTAGGGTGGGTCCAGCCTCTCCAACGAGTCCGTCCAAGACCTGTTGAACTACCCGCTGGAGGTAGTTGACGAATTCGCTTCGCAGTTTGGGTTGAATGCTTCTGTAGGCTCCTCGTATTCCCTCCATGATTCCGAGGAGGCTTTCAATCTTTTCCATTCGCTTAACCTTCTGTTGCGCGTGGTCTAAACGCTCCTTAAGTTCGTCCATTATTGATGTCAGGTCCCTCTTTCGAGTTTCCATGGTTTCCATTATGTGCTTTACGTTGGAGTACTGCATGAAGACCTCGTCTCGAAGCTTTCGTGCAGTTTCAAGTTCGGTGATGTCGAATTTGGCCATTTCTGAGCGTACAGCGCTAAGCTGGTCTCGAAACATTTTTTCCTGTTGCTGCTTTTCCTCAAATTCCGCTGAAAGGTTGCTTAAGGACTCGTCTTCCTCGGCAACTCGCCTCTTCAGTTCCTCGATTTGGGGGACGAGCGACTGTAGATTCAAAACGACGAAATCAACGATGCCTCGAAGCCTTTCCAGCTCATCGAGGTTTTTCTGTAGCTCACCAAGGGTTCTTTCGCGTTCAGCGTTTTCTTCGTGGAGACGCTCAATGAGGCTCTTTTTGTATTCTCCGGAGAGGTCTTGAAGGCACAGCGGGCATTTGCTTTCGGTTGTTAGGCTTGAGATGCGCCTTTGGAATGTTAGCATCTCCTTTTTCACAGCCTCTTGTTCGCCTCCAACGCTCGTTATCTGCTTCTCCAACGCCGCAAGGTGCTTCCTGAGTTCCTCTATGGTTTGATTGGTTTTCAGCCCTTCTTCCCCCAGTCTGTCTCGATGCGACTTCTCCTGGGCCTCCATGGATTTTAGGCGTTCTTCAAAGTCTTTGATGGTAAGTTTCTTTCGTTCAATTTCGTCCATTAGCCTCGCAGAAGTGTCTTCAATATTGCTGATGTTTGTCTGCAATTGAGCTTCTCTTTTCCCTAACTCCTCAGTTTGTTTTCTCAAGTCTTCTAGGCTTTGAAGGCGGGAAGTTGCTTCCTGGAAGGAGGCTTCGGCTTTGGTGAACTTTTCTTTTAGGTCTTCAAGTTCGACTTCTGCCATTGAAAACTCTTCAACCGCTTTGTTGTAGTCGGCTTGAAGCTTTTCCATCCCTATCACATCGAAGTCGCGTTCGTAGGCTTTCTTTTCACCTTCATATTCCCTTTGAAACTCGGCTAAATTGCTCCACGCCGCCTCGTAGTTGGATAGTCCAAAAAGTTGATCCAACCTCTTTTGTCTGTCTCGTGGAGTTGCGTTAAGCAGCTCCTTTAACTGTTCTTGCCTCATCCAGACGACTTCGCGGAAGAGTTCTTTGTCAAGGCCGGTTATCGCCTCTAACTGTTCTGCGACAGCCTCGCTCTTTACGCTGGCGATTAGTTTGTCTTCCTCAAAGAGTTTGAGTTGCTCCTTGTCTTGGCTGATGCCTCCTCCTTTTCTTCGGAGGCCCCTTTGGAGCGTGTAGGTTTTTCCGCCGTGGACAAATTTCATAGTAATCTTGCCGATGTCCTCCCCCTCTCGAAGGAGGTAGTCGTAGCTTCTAGCCAGCGGGTCTCCGAAGAGGGCGAAGTCGATGGCGTAGAGGATGCTTGATTTTCCGCATCCTAAACCGCCTACGAGGCAGTTGAAGCCTCCGGCAAAGGGAACTGTTGTTTTAACGTGTGATCGAATGTTTTCTAGTTGCACAGCGTTAATTCTCACCTGAAAACCCCTCCAGTGCTTCCTTCACCTTTGTCTCTTCCTTCCTCACTAAGGGCTCAATGAGGTCCACGGCGAGTCGGGCAATCCTTTCCGCTTCCTCCCGAGCGTAACGCTCCAGGAAAATTTCAAGAAAGTATTCGAATGCCTTTGTCTTGAGGTCTTTGAGTTCGCCCTCAAATATGGAGCGGATAACCTCTTCAGGAATCTCGGTTTCTCTCAGTCGGAGAAGCGGACGCACGAGGAGCGCCTTCTCCGCGACGCTTGCGATTTTGGTGAGGTCAATTTCCCAACGACCGGCTTCTGTGGGCAACACCCCTCGCAGTACGGGAATGATCACTGCCCCGGCTTCGTCAGCTTTCTTCACGAGTTGCGCCGCCTTCTCAGTGATCTTTGATGGGGTTAAGCCAGTGTAGTCGTGATCTAAAATGATGAAGCGGCGGGGGGTTTCAAGTTTGATGCGGTGAAGCTTGGGAGCACCCTTCTCATTAACCTCAACATGATAGAAGCCCTTTTCAACTTGGGCGTCCTCGTAGCTCACGGTTTCGGTGCACCCGCTGTAAACGAGGAGTCCATTCTTAAATGGGCCAGCGCTCGGGACGTGAACGTGACCACCCGCGTAATAGTTGAAGCCTTCGGGAAGGAGTTCAGGTCGAGCCTCCGCCTCCATTTGGGGACGACTCACACCGGGAATGTCCAAGGCCATGTGAAAAACGAAGATGTTGAAGAGGGAAGAGTTGGGTGTTGGCTTGTTTTCCTCCAGAAAAATAGGCAACTGCTCCTCAGTTCTTTGTTTGGTTCGAAAGTTGGGAACCCCGTAAACGTAACAGCTCTCGTTTCGCCAACAAGCCCCTTCATGGCGGGGCAGATAATGAATTAGGCCAGCGCTATCCAGCGGATTAAGAATGGTGCCCGTGATCACGTTGGGTGCTGAGTCGTGGGAGCCGTCCACGGTCAGCACAGGTATTCCGGCGTCTCTGAGCCGTTTGAAACTGGTTATAGCGTTTTCGAGGGTTGTGTTGGATGGGCGGGCGTGTTGAAAAAGGTCTCCCGCAATAAGCATGAAATCCGGCTTCAGCTCAACTGTTTTGTCCACAACCTCTCGAAACGCTGCGTCAAAGTCTTCACGTCGAGCATCTGAATTGTACTGCGCATAGCCCAAGTGCAAATCAGCAACGTGGACAAAACTGAAAGGTTTCATTGACTTCTCCTTCCTCTCTTATCACTCTCTGACTCTTCACACTTTAGTGAGTGTAGTGCCTTTTAAAATTGAGCATAACACTGAACCGTATCATATTTGGGTCCTAATAAAGGTAGAATGTTGAAAACAGTATTTTTTCAGAAAACAGCGTTGCGCTAAAACGTGTGCTATTGTGTAACAGAGTGATACCAATTGATTATGTATTCTGGCAGCTTCAGCCCCCTTTCACTCAATCTTTCAGCCAGTTTAACTGGCAAAGGGCTCAAGACGTATGCTGCTCTCATGTAAAACCTTCTAGGTTGACCTGGCTTAACCGTTTCTTCTAGGGTTATTTTGAAGTCTGATTTTTCGGCTAAAGTTGACCTTTTTGTTCCAGTGATTGACAAGACAATTCCGTTCAATTTTTTAAAGACGTCACACCAGCTGATGACCGGCTTAGTTTCTCCAGAAAATGACAACAAGATCTGAAGATCTCCAGCTCTAGGATGTGGAGTGTTCACGCCTCTGGCCGTGTAAACGTTGTCTCCCAAGAAACCCTTGATGTGAAAAAGCCTTATACCAGTCATCTCGACGATTTCGTTTGCAGTGCCCTTCCCGCCTAGAAAAACATTGGTCCGTCTTTCCAGCACATCAACAAGGCGCGTGTAGGTTTCCGACTCCACATTCGAGTCAATCAGGGGCCCTAGCTTGGCGAATTCTTCCTCGCAGAGTTGAAATACTCCGTCTACTTGTAGGTTTCGGAAGATCGCTTCGGTCATCATGCATAGAAGGAGCAAGCTTCCCAGCTCGAACATGTCGCCCATGATGCCTATCTCACTGTATTCAAAGGAGGGCCTCGATTTTCCTCGCCCTTTCAGCTCAACCACATGTCCATGTTCGCGGACTATCTTGGCTAACGGAGAGTCTACGTTAGAAGTTATGAGCCCCATGGAAAACATCGACGTTTTTCTCTCCTCTATGTATCTTGCCAAGTCCTCCGCCAGGGCTTCAGGATCTTCAGAGAGACCACTTCCAGAATTTATCAAGAGCAGGGTCCTCTTGTATCGTCTTTCAAGCTCGGGTGCCGCATCATACATGTTTTTTCCAGGAAAACCTGGGTCGTCCGGAGTCAACACAACCTTGTTTCTCCAGCCTATTGTGCTCATTGCGATTTGGCTCATCGCAGCGTTCAAGGAGCACAGTGACCTGCCCGATCCGCCGCAGACCACACAGTTGGCGGATTTTAGGTCTTCGTACAGTGGCAGCAGTTTTATCCTTTTCAGGCTTAGAAGGTTGTCCCTAATCCTGTTAACGTATCCCACATTGCTGATCTTACTTCTGATCCCACCCACACTCCATTTAAGAGATACTTCTAAAAGGCTTTTAAACAAAGTGGGGGATTTTGTCTGAAAAATTTTCCTCTAAGCGTTGTTGAGAAAGGTTTAATGGAAGTTTATTTATTTTGTACGCGCGCATAAACCCTGTGACCACCGAACTTGTTTCGCATCGCTGCGATGAACCTACCTGTGAAAGTCTCGGTTTGTTTAGACTTCACTCTTTCGGCGAGCGCGGCTTTTATAATCGGGAACGCGACTCCGCGCTTTGTTGCCTCGTCTACTGCCCAGGTCCCGGTTTCGCCGCCCTCGACGATTCCTTTTATTTTATCAAGTTCGTCGGATTTCAGTACTTCTTCTGCTAGTTTAAGTAACCAAGAACGTATCAATCCGCCATTATTCCAAGCGTGCGCGATTTCCGCAAGATTCAGTTTATAGGGTGCTTTCGACAGCAACTCAAAACCTTCTGCGTATGCCTGCAGCATCGCATATTCTATCGCGTTGTGAACCATCTTGACAAAATGACCAGAGCCACTCGGACCGACATAGCACAAACCGTCTTTTGCAGCGAGTGCCTCGAATATCGGTTTTACTTTTTCGTATGCCTCTATTTCTCCTCCGACCGTGAACGATGATCCGCGCTCTACGCCTTTCAGTCCACCGCTCGTTCCCGCGTCAATAAAACATATTTCCTTTTCCTTAAGCATTTTTGCGCGTTTGGCCGAATCCTCATGGTAGGAATTTCCCGCATCAATGATCATATCGCCTTTCGATAAATGTAATTCTGCGATTACTTTGTCAACCGCTTCGCCTGCCGGAATCATAAGGATTATTTTTCTAGGTTGCGCTAATTTCTCAGTTAGCTCTTTCAAACTAGAAGCGGTCTTTGCCCCTTGTTTTGCGATTTTCAATCTCGCATCTCTATCAATATCGTAGCAAATGGCATCGAATTTTTTTGATAGCAATCTTTTTACCATCCGGCTGCCCATCTTTCCTAAACCCACAAACCCAACTTGCATATCATCATCTCAATTTACGCGCGATATTGTGGCACGCGCGATATTAAATTTACCCGTCCATGCTGAGCCTTTGTGAAAGGTCAATATGCTTTTGTCTTGCAAGTAGAGGTCTGTTATCTTGATGTGTTCTTCGTCTCCAACGGTTTTGAAAGCGCCTTTGCTTTTCGCCGTAATCTATCCGATCGCCATATTCAACCTTGATGCCTCTGCTCGCAAAATGTTCTCCTTCTTATGCCACAACAATTCAGGGAACTCGCCTAGGTCCAAGGCTCCAACATTTGGCAGGGCTCATATATAAAAAATTACGAAAGAGAAATGTTAATGTAACCTATTATGACTGAAAGACAAATATGTTAAGGCGACTTAGTTGAGCATACCTTAAACTATAGAAACATCGTCGTTGGAGGCGCATATTTGAAGCGAAAGTATCCTACACAGCCTGTTGTGGGCGTTGGAGCACTCATCGTGCACGAGGCAAAACTCCTCATCATAAAGAGGGGAGTGAAGCCAGCAAGAGGCAAATGGAGCATTCCAGGCGGAGCCATTGAACTCGGGGAGAGGATTCGAGACGCACTCATTCGAGAGGTGAAAGAGGAGTGTGGCTTAGACGTGGAGGTAGCGTTGGAAAGGCCCATGGACGCTATTGACAGTCTTATAATGGGTAAAGATGGGCGTCTCCAGTATCACTACGTTTTGCTACAGTTTCTAGCTCGGCTCAAAGGAGGAACCCTAAAGCCAGCAAGCGACGTGTTGGATGCCAAGTGGGTTCCCCTAGACGAGGTGGGAAAATACGACTTAACAAAATCTTTTCGCTCCTTCTTCGAGAAACATCAAGATGAGTTGAGAAGAGTTTAGTTCTTGTCGGTGAAGAAAAGCCTCGTCTGCCCCATCGTTTGAACGTCGAGAGCCCTCACCCTAACGACAACGGGAAAATCCTTCACCGCCCTTCCAAGAACAAGACAGTGGTGGGGCAGCAAATCTCTTGCGATAGACTTCACAGTCTCAGCGTCCACTTTCGCTGCTCGAGACACGGTTTCCAAATCGTGTTCATTGGTGAAGTTGAAGAGGAAGACATTGTCGGCTTGGCGGTAAATGTTCTCCCGTATAGTGTCGGGCTGATTCGTCACGAAAGTTGTGAAAACTCCGAAGTGTCTCATCCTAGTGACAATGTCGTCCCAATAGGTTTCGCGGAGGTAGAGATGTGCCTCCTCGGCAAAGAGAAAAACAGCCCTTATCTTCCATTGAGCCAAAAGTTCAACAAGTTTTCCGAGCACGTATTCAACCGCGATCTGTCGATCCACCACGGAAGTGTCCCGTAGGTTTATGATCAAAGCCCCGCCGTTTCGAATTCTGTAAAAGTTCTCCTCAAGATCAGTCGCCTCCGCCGGGTTGTCGGTGAAAAAGCCTGAGTTTAAAAGGCTGTAGTAGCGGGAGAAGAGGGCGTCCCGCACATGCTGATTGCACTTCCAGTTTCTGATAGCCTCACCTAGCTCGTGTAGGGTGAGGGTGCCTTGCTCTTGGAGGAAACGCCATATGCGTCGAAACTCTCTGGCGGATGTGCCTGGGAGGTGAAGAGCGTGGATGAGAATGTTCAGCATAACCCGTAGTTTCATCTGGGTAAGCGTTATCTTGAGGGTGTCTCCTGGGGTAAGCACCTGAACCTTACTGAAATGTTCATTCTTTTCTCCGTTTGAAGAGAAGCCCAGCTGAGTGTACTCCCCGTTCAGGTCTAGAACCACCACAGCGGCTCCATAATCGATGAGACCTAGAACCAGCAACTTGGAGAGATGAGACTTCCCAGTTTCCTTCTTTCCAGTTATGATGCTTAATTTTCCGTCCAGAGCTCGAGCGTCAATGCTGAATGGCGATAATTCCTTTGTCTCGCCGAGCTGGATTGGAAGATCATCGCTGACCTTTGCAAGGGTTAGGAGGGACGTTGTTGGAAGTTTTTTTATTATAGACTGGGAGCGGGAGGGAAGCCACGAGGAGCTTGTGCTCAACTTTCCGTCCTCCATGGTTCCGCGAATCTTGCAGACGAGTAGCCGCGAGTCCTGGATGTACGTCACGTGGGAAGCTACCCCCAACGGGTCAAAGCTTTCCTCGTGAACAAGCTCATTAGTGGTGGAGTCTCGCAGAAGCTCTTCTAAGATGCCGGGAACGTTGGCGAACTGGATGTCAGTTACCTGAGTGATCAAGTTTCTACGAGCTGTAGAGTCTTCTATGAGGAGGTATTCTCCCTTCTCAACGTTCTCGCTTGGAAGGGCGAGAATCTGAACCGTGTTTCCCTCTTTTCTGTAAAGTCGCAACGCTAGCCCTCTGAGCCTTTTCCGAATGGTCCGAATAGGAGTCGACGCACATTTGGCCGCGTAACCATTTTCAGCCCACATTTTTGGGCTATGAAGCGCTGAATGCCGATCACCTCGTTGGCAGTGAAAGTTGAGAATATGTGAGCTAAACGCAGGGTTTCTGGGTAGCTCTGAAGGAACAGGTCGTTTCCAAGGAGCCTTTGTACGGCTTCTAATCCCTGTTCCCACGGAATTTCCTTGTCGATGTCCAAGCGGAAGGAACAGCTCCCCTCAGTGAGCCTCGCCACATAAATGTTTCCTAGAAAGCGCACTGTGCCCCAAACATGGGTGGGGAAGCCGTTGATCTGGAGCAGACAGGGTGGTGGGCACTTCCACGCTAGGTCGGTTAGTCGGTGTCCTGAAAGCCCTAGGCGGGTTACCTTGGAGAATGCCAAGACCGTGTTTAGGCGATTTCTAGCCATCTCTAAGAGTTGAGAAACGATGTTCACTGGGCTGTCTAAGGTTCCAGCTGTTAGGGAGCCGTCCCACAAGATGACGCTGCGGTGTAGGGAACAGCTAACACCCATCTGAAGCCATCGTTCAAGTAGGCTGCACATTCGATTTTGCATGTTGACGAGGCTGGGGGCGTTAGCCTCCCCTGAAACTTTAAAGCAGAATTGTCTGAGCATGACGTAAATCTCCCTCTTATTTTCCTCTGTTATGTGGAAGGGAAATGGTCCGAGGCGGAGGCACCTGTATCGACTTTTTTCCCTCCAAACTATGGCTCCCCTCACGGCACACAGCACCCCGGCTTCGGTTTCTCCAACCTTTATGCTGGAAACGTCCACGGCAACGACTGTGGTGTCGTCTGAGAGGGTTTTCAAGGGTATAGATCGCAACGTGAAAGAGTTGTGACGAGGAAAAGCCAGCGCAATGTCTTCAGAGCTTTCTTTAGCGGGTTCACAAGATGTTATTTCGTTGGGCTGGAAATATTCTGCGTTAATTTTCTTCATGGATCTGAGGCTGACCTCGATGAACCTTTGTGGGAGTTGCAGGTCTTCGAGAGACTGTGGAAAATTATATTTTGGTGTTGTTGTATAGTGTAGTTGGTCAATCAACAATATTCACCAATTTGCAATTTATGGGAGGAATTGGGTATTTAAATGTTGCGCATGAACAACATGAACAATACAATAAACAATAAGGGAGCCATATGACAGAAGAAGCAAAGCCCCCAATCCGCCTGAAGATGAAAGTTGGAGACATGGAGTTCGAAATCGAGTGTAGAGAGGACCAGCTGGAAGAAGCCGTTAAAAAAATTTTGTCAACAGTCAAGGAGTATGCGAGAGAGCCAATATTGGCGCCAGAGAGGGAGTTGCCTCCCACGAGGGGTGAAACCTGCAAGGGACTCATACAGAAACTTTGGTCAGAGGGCTGGTTTGCGTCTCCCAAGGGACTCGGAGAAGTGCATAGTGAAATGGCGCGGAGAGGTTTCCACTACGACCGCACAGCAGTGGCACACGCCCTCATCGACCTGGTTAAAGACGGTATACTAACCAGGGAGGGGAGACCCCGCCGTTACCGCTATGCCCAGAAGAGACCCCCACTGACCAGTCAGGTTTGAATCTTTTCTCGAATTTTAGATAAAGTTTCTTCTTGAAGGCGCTTGATCCCGATGGTGGTTATTTTATAATTGCCTTCCTCGGTTTTTGTTGCCATTCCTTCCCGACAGAGTTCGCCCAGTCGTGTGCTCGTTATTTTTGAGCTTTTTCCAAGCCGAGTTTGCAGTTCTTCCTTGGAGAAAGAATCTCTGCTCAAGTGTCCTAGCCTATAACCTATATGAGCGGCTAAGAGATAGAGCTGAATGGTTTCGCTGTCCGTGAGCTTTTGTTTAGAGATGAGAAGCTCGGGACCTTCAGGGGCAATGGCAATGACGCCCTCAATGTCTTCGATGAGCTTTTGAAGGTCAACGGTGAGCATCACCTTACGCGCCACATCGAAGGAAGGGATCACTTGACTGAAGAATCGGTTCACGCTAACCCAAACATCATCTACACTACCGACAAACGTCTGTTCAACATCCCTGTATTTGACATGAACAGTTATCTTCTCTTCACTCAACTCATTGCCCTCGAAGCCTAGCCAGCACTTCTTCATCGATCCATCTTTCGCCCTGTACAGTTAACTTGAACTCCGGTCTAACAGGGTCTGGTTTAAACACTAGCCCCCGCTTGGTCATTTCGTTGAGGCGTGCCGGCACCATGGACTTGATTCCGGTCGAACTTAGTAGTTGGCTGATTTGGGTGGCAGTGCTGACTTTTTCTTCAGAAGCGTACAAGATCAGTCCGATGGCTTCGTAGTGGGTTAGCTTCTCTCGGGTTGTTATGACGGGTCCCTCCGTGGTTAGTTCGACGATTCCTTCAAGCTGTGCCTTTATTGGTGGAGCAAATTTTGTGGAGACTAGGCTGCTTATTTCGCTCATGAACTGGGCGGGCATGGTTCTCAGCGTCTCAAGGATTTCTTGGGCGCTTTCTCCCTCCAAAACTATCTCACCAAAAGGAGCCCTAATCTGCACCCGAATCTTCCCCATGTTTACGCCTCCTTTCCAGCCAAAGCATACACGTAGCCTCTATCAGTTTTCCACCTTTTAATCCTGTCCTTCTTAACCAGCCACACGAGCACCCCGGAGAGGGTGGTGGGTGGATAGTGCAACGCATTAGCCTTCATGGCTTCCACCAGCTCGGGCAGGGTTCTGGGCTGCTGTTTCCCCCAACCCGTTTCAAGCAACTTCAAAACTGCCTCACTGCAGTTCGCGGAAGACGAGATTGTAGGATAAAGGGTGGAAGCAGATTGAGGCGGAGTTACGCTGATGTTAACCGAATCAAAAGCCTTAGAAACGCTTGCCACCAGACGCGGAAGTTCCTCGATGGTTTTCATCACTTCCTCACGAGTTCCACTAATCTCTATCTCATGCCGACCGAATTTAACACGAAGTGAAAATGGCATTCACTATTTTCTCCATACTTCGAATATGCTGCTATCCCTTTTAGAATTTACGACAAGCGTTAAATATTACGAGTTTCACACAGATTTGTGCAGAGAAAGGAGAGGAGAAAAACGAAAATAAAAGCGACCACGGGAATATTGATAACACTGCTTCTAGCGAGCACGTTAGGCATCGTGACGCCCACCGTATCGGCGAATGATAAAGACTATTGGACCTTTATGGTCTATATGGCTGCTGACAACAACCTTGACCCCTGGGCTTATCAGAACCTAGCGCTTATGGACGATGTCGGATCGTCAGATGACGTAAACATTATCGTCTTGTGGGATGGCTACTATGCGCCTGCCTATCTCTATAAAGTCGTTCTAGGGGACATTGAGCTAGTTGGTGGGTTCCCCTTAAACGGAGCAGAAGTGAACATGGGTAACTGGACGGTCTTAAAAGCTTTCGTGGATTTTGTAGATGAGGAGTTTACAGCGGATCATTACTTCCTTGACCTATGGGACCATGGGAACTCTTTCCTTGGCGGCTGCGTAGATGAGCATACTGGGGTGGAAGTCCCTTCTAGGGATCGTCTAATGAATGACGAAGTGGCAACGGCTCTTCAGGGACATCGCATTGACATTATAGCTTGGGATGCTTGCTTAATGGCTATGATGGAAGTTGCCTACGAATATGTCGCGTTAGGTGTAGATGCAGACTATTTGGTTGGCAGCGAAAATTATGTCCCCCTTTACGGCTATCCGTACGATGTAATCTTACAAGCCTTGGTGGGCAATCCAGAGATGTCAGGACTTGACTTCGCTATAACGGTTGCAAGTGAGTACGCGGAATATTACAGGCCCAGAGCCCACTGGAACGGAGGCGTAATGGCAACCCTTTCCGTCATCGACCTTGCCAAGATCGAGGAAGCTGCGGAAGACCTTTCTGCATTAGCTGCTTTGCTCGAAACAAAACTACAAACGGAGGAGACCTTCGACGCTTACCGCGACCTAATAAGTGAAGCTAGAGGCGATGGAAACCTTCCATGGGCTGAATACGGATGGGAATACTACGTTGACCTTCCCACTTTCGCCCTAAGCCTTCGAGATCGAACTTCAGATGAAGACATAAAAGAATTAGCTGGAAACTTAGCAGACACGCTCCTCAACAAAACCATCAAATACGTTGGCAACACCAAACCAATGGAGTCAGTTTCAGCGTTGGGAATAGGAATATGGTTCCCACCATCCTTCCATAGTACACGTAATGCAAACCAGCCCGCTAGAGTCTTCGAGCGTTACAACGCCTTAAAGTTTGCCTCTACAGGATGGCTTGACTTTCTGTACGCCTATTGGAATGACGACGGCGGAGGAGCAGGTGGAGGAGGACGTAGAGGACACTGAACTCCACAGCAGTCACAACACTCTTCTTTTTTTGAACATTCGGATATACCCGCCAACCACAATAGTTTTCAGGTTGTGTCGAAGCCTTAAACGAACTCTTTCAACTTTCTTTTCAACGTCTCGCTAACTGACTCAGCCTTAACTCGTCCTCGGGTTCTCTTCATAACCATGCCCATGAGGGGCCCAAAAGCCCCTTCTTTTCTCTCCTCTATCAAGCTCCTGTTTTCTCTTATCAAATCGTCTATCATCTTCTCCAGCTTCTCTTGCGAAATCATCGCTAACCCCAAGCTTTCAACAGCCTCCTTTGCTGTGGCGCCCTCATGCTTCGCCAGCCAACTGATGATTTCCGGTATAGCCTCCTTAGCGGTTTCTCCAGCGTCTACAAGACGAAACAGCTCTTTCAACTGCTCATCACTAACCTTCTCAACCTCGATTCCATCGCGCCTCAACGCCTTCATGGTCTCTGTCAACGCAACCGCTATGACTGTGGGAGAAACCTTGGTTTCCCGAGCTAACACCTCAAACAAATCCACGTACTCTGAATCCAGAATCTGCCTCACCAGCTTCAGATTCAAACCGTACTCTTTTGTTAAGCGCCTCATCTTCTGCTCAGGCAGCTCTAGAAGACAAGCCCGCAGCTTTTCTACATACTCTTCACTTAACTGAATTGGAGGAACATCCGTCTCCGGATACATTCGAGCAGCCCCAGGTCTCGGACGCATATATCGAGTAGTCCCATCTGGGTTTGCCGCACGCGTTTCCTCAGGAACACCAATCACCGCCTCTTTGGCTCTCCGCGCCACGACTTTCAGAGCGTCTGTTGCGTTTTCCAGGGTATCCGCCACAAATACGACAGCGTCTTGAGGTCCCGCTTTTACAAACTTCTTAAGATCATCTGTTTCTTTATCGGTTACTCCATAGGCGGGAAGTTCATCTGTGTGAAAGATTCCTCCTACTCTGCCCCAGAAATGAGCGGTGTCCGCCATCTCCATTCCAAGCCTCATGCTGGGAGCTAGCTCCGTCTTAAGCAGTCCAGCAAACTTGGGCAGTTTGACCGCTAACACCCGTTGGTTTTGGCTGAGCGCTTTTTGGATTACCCGACACTTTGTTTGCTTAAAGATGGGTGTGACGTCCATGAACTCTTCTTTGATGCTCTCTTCTGTTACTCCGCGCTTTTTCAATTCATCCCTTATCTTGAGGAGGCCGAGCTGGCGCTGAACCTCGTACTCAGCAACCCTTGAGACAAGTTCGAGCTGTTGAACTCCCTTAATTTCGGTTAGGGCTCCGTCTCGAATGGATATGTTCAGGTCTTGGCGAATGGTTCCTAAGCCTCGCTTAACCTTTTGTGTGGCCCTCAGAATTCGTCCAATAGCTAGAGCGGCCTTTTCCGCCTCCTGAGGAGAATAGATGACTGGCGCTGTGGTGACCTCGATGAGGGGGATTCCGAGGCGGTCAATTCGGTATCGGATTATGGAGCCTTCTTCCCCCATCTTTCTAGCAGCGTCTTCTTCAAGGCTTACGTGTTGTATTGGAACTTTTTTCCCTTCGATGTCCAGTTCTCCGTCAAGGGCGATAACGCATGTCCGCTGGAAGCCTGTGGTGTTCGACCCGTCTATAACGGTTTTGCGCATTACATGTATCTCGTCCACTGGTTTGGCGTCAATCATAAGAGCAGCTGTGAGGGCGATTTCCACTGCCTCTCGGTTAAGATCATGTGGGGGCTCCTCGTCCATTTCCACGAGGCATGAGGTTTCTCTGTTCGCCTCGTACAGTATTTTCACTCCCTTCTGAAACTCAAAGAAGGCTGCTGAATCAATCTGACCCAACTCGCTCTGGGTAGGTCTTAGCCTCCTTAGAAACGTGATTTCTGGTTCTTCTTTGAAGAGTTGGGGCTTGCAGGAGCAGAAGAGTTTTGTCTCTGTGTCGAGTTGCTGATGAACCTCAAGCCCAGTTTTCAGCCCGACTTTAGAATAGTCGATGTTCATTTGTTGTTTACTCCTCTTCTTCTGGGGTGGTCCTAGGCGAGATTTCGTGGGCTATGTTGGTAGTGAGAAGCTTTTTGACTTCTTCAATATCCTTTGTTTGCCCCAAGGCCCACATGAGCTTCACTAGGGCTGTTTCGGGCAGCATGTCTTCAAGCGGGATCACTCCCATTGCTAGAAGGTCTCGACCCGTGTCGTAAACGTTCATGCCTAAACGTCCCCAAATACACTGAGAGGTCATGGCGACAACCACATCGTTTTCAACAGCCTTCCTGATCGCTGGGAAACAGTAGCTGCTCACATGGCCAAGTCCGGTTCCCTCAAGAATAATGCATCTGTAACCTTCTTCGACGTACCACTCGAGGACCTTGGGGTTTAAACCTGGATGAAACTTGACTAGCGCCACTTTCTCATCAAAGTCTGGTTTCAAGATCAGTCTTCGTGAAGGGTCACGTTGGCGATAATCCTCCACCAACATTGTGATCTTCTCGTTTTCCATCTTAGCGAGTGGTGTGGCATTCACGGATTGAAAAGTATCTCGCCGACTCGTGTGGCATTTTCTAACCTTAGTTCCCCGATGGAAAACGATGGAAGTGTCTGAAACCGTTTCGTGCATAGCTAAGACTACTTCGGCAAATGGAGCCCATGCCGCCGTCCTCACCGCTCCTATCAGGTTGGTTGCGGCGTCTGAGCTGGGGCGGTCAGCTGATCGTTGGGAACCAACTATTACCACGGGAACTGGTAGGTCTTGCAGTGCGAAGCTTAATGCGGCTGCGGTGTACGCCATGGTGTCGGTTCCGTGGGGCACCACAACTCCTGCTGCGCCGTTTTGGATGTGTTTGGCAATGGTTTTAGCTGTTTCTGACCAGTGCTTTGCTGTGATGTTTTCGCTGTAGAGGCTGAAGAGAATGTGGGCGTCTATTGTGGCGACTTCTGAGAGTTCTGGAACGACGCTGTAGAGGTCCCTTGCTGAGAGGGCGGAGCGCACTCCTCCTGTTCTGTAGTCCACTCGGCTGGCGATTGTTCCTCCGGTGCTGATGATCGCCACTTTGGGTAACTCTGGTTTTTGTTTTGGGAGCGGTGGCGGTGTGAAGGTGGGTTTGGTTCCTACGCCGATTTTTTCGATTTTTGTATTGGGGGTGATGTGGATTCCTATGTTGTAGCCGCTCTTCATCTTGATTACAACATGTTTTTCGTCGCCATATTCGGATCGGGGGATGAGGATGCCCTCGTAGGTTTTCGCATCTTTCGTGACGCGGATGAGGTCGCCGATTTCGGCGCCAGCCTTCCTCAGAACTTGTAACGCTTTTCCTTTATATCCTGGAAACCCTTCGCTCAAATCTTATTTCTCCAATTCTTATTGTAACGCTACTACTGCCTATAATCACTGTCTACGATGTTAGATATATAAAATTCAATTGGATACTCTGACCGTTTAGCTTAACTTATACGATGTTTAGGTTGACTGTTGTCTTACTTTATTTTTAGATATTGTTTCAACGCGTTGGTTATTGTCTCAGACAATGTCAATTGTTTCTTGTGCATTCTCTTTGTAACTTCTTCCCATAATTCGTAGTCTATGGCGAAAGCTATGTCCAGATATTGTCTAGATGTTTTCTTGTTTTCTTCTGTTTCCAACGGTTTACTCCTCTGCACAAACTGAGACAGTTCTTCGGGATGTGAGGGTGTTCGGTTTAACTTAAGGGTTGTTACTTACTACTTATGATTTGGAAATTGTAGCTGTTTTCTTTCAAACTAATCTGTTTTAGGATACTGTTAACTTATTCATGATGGGAAATATGGATTGTATTTTCACATGTTTTTTATTTATTGACTGCTGTGATGAGATATGGGAAAAAGATTAAACTTGAAATATAACTACCGTGGAGTGCATAATAGGTAGCGATATACCATCTATGTTAGCAAATCTTATAGGAAATAATCGATAGAATTTGAAACCAGAAGAGAGGAGAATACTTTGTCCCAAGTAATACCTGCAGTTGGGAAAATGCTGAAGCCTATTAAAGAAGATTTAACGACTATCAAAGGACAGCTTGATGGAATTAGCAAGTCAATCGATGATTTGACTGAGAGAATAGAAGAAATTGAGAAAATTTTGAAAGCCTCAAAAGTGAAAGTAAAGAAAGCTAAGGTGGCACCTTAGAATTGACTGCCCTCACAAAGATTTACACTCGGAAGACAGAGAAAGAACTCAATTATGCTAGGACTAGAGACGTCTTAGAAGAGTTACGAGTTTTGGAGAAACAGAAAGGTTGGGCAATTTTCGAAGCTTTAAAGGTTCTAAAAGAAGGAAAAGCAGATAGTTTTTCTTTCACGAAAGATACGCCATACCAATATTTCTACGGAAGAATAAACGAAGAAGTCGTTATTTTAAAATTGAAAACAAGGAAGGGAGAAACGGAGTTTAGGCTTCCACTTGAACAATTAATTTGAATGCGCCTTTCTTATCAATCCTAAAAGAAACCTAATCTAGCCCCATCATGAATAAGTTAACAGTGCCCTGTTTTAGAAAGATTTAAATCCACCACTTTGTAGACAAGGTGGAGCCAAAAATGTCTAAAGAACAAATTCCTTCAGTAAAAGTCGGCGACATAATGACCAAGAAAGTGATTAGAATAGACGCAACCATGACAGCCATTGAAGTGGCTAGACTTATAGTGAAACACGAAGTAGAAGGCTTCCCTGTCACAGAAAACGGAAAACCCATCGGAATCGTCACTGGATGGGACCTGCTAACAAAAGTCGTAGCCAAAGGCATGAATCCAAACAAAGTCAAAGTGAAACAATTCATGACCCCATCCCCAATAACCTGCTCCCCCGACGAATCAGTCCTCGAAGTAGCCAAACTAATGATTAAACACGGCATAAAACGCGTCCCAGTCGTAAAAAACAACAAGATAGTCGGAATCTTCACACCCCACGACATAACACTTTACAGGCGAATCATCGATTACGATTTCAGCCACTAAACCCAAACCCCGCCAGAACCAACAAAACCATAGGGGAGGGGGGCGTATATAGAGGGTCTAGAAAAAATAAATAACACAAACAACATAACAAACCATCAGTCCTCCAATATTTTAGAAACGTACGGACCATCATAATCATAACCAAACCTTCTGTAATATTGCTTTGCCCCTAAAGCACTCGTAACAACAACCTTTCTCCGATCATACTCCTCCCGAGATATCCGCTCAGCCTCTGAAAGAAGAATGCCTCCATAACCCCTATGTTGCCACGCTTTCGCCATGCGCTTCCCAACCGGAACCAGAGGACCATAAACATGCAACTCACGAACAATCGACGTTACCCCGGGAAGTATTTCAGGTCTATGCGCCTTTTCAGAAGGAATACGAAGCCTAAGGTAACCTATCAGAACGTCATTGATCGTATCTTCAACAGAGATGACAATGTCCTCCCCTTCTGAAGCCCTCTCTTTGCTGGTCACAATTTGTATGTTGTCAGGATCAGGCTTCACACCGTCTTTCAGCCAACGATGCCCAACCTCACGACATCGGATACATCGACACCTCATTTCCTGCTCCTTAAGCCTCCGCAAAACCATCTGTCGAAGATTGCCTCTGTCCACTCCAGCCTCGATGAGAAACGCGGGGATGTCCCTCTGAACCCTCATGATCCGAATCCACCGAGGAACCATCCTCTTCACCTCCAGAATAAGTTGAGCTGCCTCCTCCGTGGTGTAGGGCTGATACTTCCCCTGACTCCACCATTCGTAAGCCTTTGTCCCCTTAAGAACAAGGCAGGGATAAATCTTAATCATGTCCGGCTTAAAGCTGGAATCTGTGAAGATCCTCTGGAACCCCTTCAAGTCGCGCTCAAAGCTCGAACCAGGCAGCCCTGGCATGAGATGGTAAGCCACCTTCAGTCCAGCATCCTTCAATATGCGGGTGGCTTCAACCACATCCTGAACGGTGTGTCCACGACCGACCAGCTCATAAACGTCGTCGTAAATGTTTTGGACTCCCAGCTCCACGCGTGTTACGCCCATAGACAACATGTGGTCAACGTGGTTTTCCTTGGCCCAGTCAGGACGTGTTTCTACAGTGATGCCGACGTTGCGGATTTGGCTTGTCTCCGAGCTTTTTTTGGCTTCTTCCAGCGATCCAGATTTCTTCTTGGTGATCGCGTCTAGGCAACGTTGAATATAGCGTTCTTGATAGCTGAGGGGCATGCTGGGGAAGGTTCCGCCCATCACCACTAGTTCCACCTTGTCCACGGTGTGTCCGATTGCTTCCAGCTGTTTGACACGGTTTCTAACCTGTCTGTGGGGGTTGAATCCGCTTTGTATTCCTCTCATGGTTGCTGGTTCGTGTCCTGTGTAGCTTTGAGGAACTCCGTAGGGTGGGCCGCCTGGACAGTAGGCGCATGGAAGTTTTTGGGGGCAGGGCCAAGGTTTAGTCATTACCGCGATTATTGTGACTCCTGAGATTGTGCGGACTGTTTTTCTGCGGAGGATTGGGAGGAGTTTGGTTTTTTCTTGGGTTTTGAGGTGGGGTATTAGTTTGGAGTTGGGTGGGACTTCTTTTAGGTTGTATTTGCTGGCTATTTTTGTTTTGGTTAGGTTTAGGTCTTGTTTTGTTGGGTTTGGGATTTTCATTAGGTGTTGGATGATTTCTCTGTAGGCTTTTTTGTTCATGGAGTTTCAATTAGAATAGCGTTGTGGTTTTAGATAAATGCTCTAGTTTCTCTGGTTTTGAGTTGTTGTCTCTTTCTCTCTTTCTAGACCCCTCTATAGCCCCCCTCCTCATTTTAGCGCAAGCAGATTTTCCATAGAAAATACTGTTTTCAACATTCCACCTTTATTAGTATCCAAATATGACCTCCATAGTCCCCTTTATGGAATGATTTCGTCGTCATGAACACTGGTGATCCTTTTCTAGGCTATTCGTATGTTGCGTCAAAGGTGATTGTGTAGCCGTTTGTGCACACAAGTTTGATGATGTAGGTGTTTCCCCTTGTGTATGTTCCGGTTATGTGGATGGTTGCGGTGGAGCCGGGTGGGACCTGCACGCTCGAGGTGATGGTGTAGAGTATGTCGTCCACGTAGGCGTAGGTTATGGTGAGCGCGCCTGCACTGCCCGTGTTTTTGACGGTTGCTGTTATGCAAGTGTTGTTGATGTAAACTGAGTTGAGGATCAGTTGTTCTGGTGGAACGTTGGGGATGTTAGCTATGATACTTCCTATTAGTCCTGCTACGTAGGTGTAAAGGAGGGCGCCTGCAGTTATAGCTGTAAAAAAGGTTAACAGCATAGCGGAAACCGCCACACGCATTTTGTTCCAACCCTATGTTCAACAGTGACGTTGGGTCCTGAATTTTATAGGGTTTATGAATCGCCAATACTAATCTAAACTGCACAGAAAAATTGACGAAAATATACTCTGCCTAGCAAAGAGAAATATGCTAAACATTATGGCTTGAAAGGCAGTTTTCTTGCCATCACGTAGGCATCTTCTCCATCTGTGTAGTATACCGGCAGTGTCCGCCTGATCTCAAACTCCATCTTCTTGTAGAGCTTTACGGCTGGCGTGTTGCTCGTTCGAACCTCCAGAAAACACTCCTTCGCGTTGTAGAGTAACATAGACTGCATAGCTTCCTGCATCAAAGCGTACCCAACGCCATGACGCTGATACTCCGGCAAAACTGCGATAGAGATAACGTGCCCCTTCTTCCTTATGCCTATTCCGAAGCTGGGCAGTCCCGTTTCGATTCGACACATGACGTATCCCACTACCTCCCCGTTCTCCTCCGCAACCAAGAAGGTTTCTGGAAAGCGCTTATGTAAATCTAGGAAAAAGAAGCTCGTGTAATTCTCTGGGAGACACACACGGTTTATATGCATGACTCTCTCCAAATCCGAGGAATTAAACCGCCTTAGCGTGAACGTCGTTTGCACCGTCTGCCAGCCACTCCACATTTATATCCTTTTATTCTGCAGCCTCGAAGACGGGCAGCGTCATGTTTCCATGGGGCATAGCCCAAACCCTCGCGTTCTTACCCGAAATGTCAAAGGCGTCACGCAAGGCGTCGTTGATCGCCCTGGCCGTCTTCAACTTAAACACGTTCTGAGCTAAATAGTCTGGCATAGCGGAAACGAGGATTATTTCAGCCTTCTGCATAGTCTTTAGCAGGTAGTAAGCTTTGTGTCCCCCGAGACGAAAGCGCTTCTTTATTTCCTTTTCCATCTCATTCACATCCTTGAATTTCGTCATCCATTCGTAGAAAACTTCGTTTCCATGCCCCTCGGGACATTCAGCCAACAAAACTATGACTCCTCCCCTCTTCACAGCGTCAAGCGCGTTGTCAACTCCCTTGTGAGCTTGGTAAAGGTTGATGTCAAGGGGGTGACCGCCCGGACTAACAAGCACAATCTCTGCCCTCCGTTCAATGGGCACCTTGTACATTTCGTCTACAAGTTTCACCCCTTCATAGAAGGCCTGTTCCAAATCTCCTGCAAAAGCCCTAACCAACTCACCCTTGCTATTGGTAACAATGTTTAGAATAAAATCAACTTTTGCCAGCTTCGCCGCCTCCACCATGTCTTCGTGCACAGGGTTGCCCTCAAACACACCGGTCCTAGCCTTAGGGTCCAAAAGCATAGCGTGATTACTTTGGATGGTTTCGGCACCCGAGACAGCGGGCAGAACGCTTTTTCTCCCACCACCGTACCCAGCGTAGTAGTGCAGTTCCACATCCCCAGTCAGAATCCTCACGTCAGCCTCGGCGAAAACCTTGTTCACGTAGACCTTCGTTCCGAACTTGGCTGTTTTGCCGAGGTAAACCAGATTCTCAGACTTGGAGTCATGATTCACCACTTTCACTCTTTCTAGGGCCTCCTCGCCCACGAGCTTCTTCATCTCTTCTGGCTTCACCGCACGGTGGCTGCCACACCCGAAAATGAGGATGATGCTTTCGTCCTTCACACCCGCCCGATTTAGTTCATCCAGTAAAGGAGGAATCATTAGGTAGCTTGGGGTTGCTCGGGTTGCATCATCTACCACCACAGCCACTGTTTCACCAGGCTTTACGATTTCACCTAAGGGCTTGGTTCCAATAGGCTCTCTAAGGGCCCTCTCAACCTCAGCTCGAGCGTCTGCTACACCAGCTTTTTCTTTTGGTTCAATGTTGCCCAGGAAGTTTCTTGTGGGAATTCTCGCGCAAATATCAGTTTTACCGTAAGGAAGCCAAACATCAACCATTGAAATTCCCTTCGTAGAAGATTCCTACGAGTTTCATTTAAAGGTTTTCTGGGCGGAGCGGTTAACGCTAACGTAACGGAAAGCACAAGCCCTTTAAAACCCAACCCACAATAAGCTCAGATAAGAATCGTGAAAGGAGGTTAAGAGTAAGTGGAAAAGAAAGTCTTGATGATAATCGCTCCAAGAGACTTTAGAGACGAAGAATATCAAGAGCCGAAAGCCATCCTAGAAAGGAAGGGAGTTAAAGTTGTGGTGGCCAGCACCGCGGCTGGAACAGCTAGAGGAATGTTCGGTATGCAAGTAACTCCTGACACCACCGTAGATAAGGTTAACCCAGCGGAGTTTGACGCTGTTGTCGTTGTTGGCGGATCAGGCTCTCAAACCTATCTGTGGAACAACTCAAAGGTTCAAAAAATCGTTCAAGCTTTATATCAAAAAGGAGGACTAGTCACAGCCATCTGCATATCCCCTGTGGTCTTAGCCAAAGCAGGGCTCCTCAAAGGGAGAAAGGCAACAGTGTTTCGAACAAGCGCTACTATAGATGAACTAAAGAAGGGTGGAGCAGTGATCTCAGACGCTCCGGTTGTGGTTGACGGCAAAATAATAACGGGAATAGGACCGGAAGCGGCTAGAGAGTTTGCCCTGAAAATCGTAGAAAGCTTATCGACATGATGCTTTGAGGGAGCCGTGTTGTCGCTAAACAAAGAAGAGGAAGTAATGAAAGTCAAGTTATGCAGAATTTTAAACAAAATTGGCGCCCTGAAGTTTGGAACCTTCAAGCTCACCAGTGGAAGAATAAGCCCCTACTACATCGACCTTAGAATCGTCCCCAGCTTCCCCGATGCGTTTAAAAGAATTTGCGACCTCTACGTGAACCTCATAAAAACTGAGCTGGGGGCCGACAACTTCGACCGAGTCGCAGGCATACCCACAGCAGGCATACCATTCGCCTCCCTCATCGCATATCACCTAAACAAGCCCTTTCTCTACATCCGCCAACGCGCCCGACTGCACGGGCGAGAGCGCCGAATTGAAGGCCTCCTCATGCCTGGCGACCGTGTGCTGTTAATAGACGACCTCATCACAACCGGAGGTTCTCTAAGAAAGGCGGCAGAGGCAATCAGAGCCGAAGGCGGAATAGTGACGGACGCCATGGTATTATTGGATCGAGAGGAGGGAGGGAAAGAAAACCTGGCGGGGCACAACGTCACGCTGCACTACTTGCTGAGGGTGAGCGAGGCAGCTGAGAAACTCTATGAGATGGACGCCATTAAAGAAGATCAATACAAGCTGATCTTGAAGCAAGTGAAAAAATAGAGTTTTCTAAGGGCTATTCATAGTATATCAGCAGATCGTTTTCATATTATTTCCTAGTTGCATATGCACGCGCACGCAAAAATAAGTTCAACAATCTATTCATCATCTAATACTTTTAATAGACTTGAACATATCATAGTATCTTTTAACCGCCTCTCGAGGATTATCAGAATAAATGACTACTCTCCCTAGACTGACTAAAGGATTGGTAATGTATTTAATATTAGTAGCTTCTCCCCCTTGCGGCCCTATACCTTGCATCAAAAACACCACCCTATCTCCAACAATTCTCTGAATATTTCTAATGTATTCACCCTTAACAAAACCTATTAGGCCGACAACACACCCGTCTGCTTGCGATTCTTTTACTGTTTTAGCAATATGCAAGTAATATGGCTGACCATCAACTATCGTTTTAACCATTACATTTTCGGCTTCTGGATTAGACATCAGAGTGAGAACTATAACTCCCAAATCCTTTTCATGTGCGCTTTCAACCGTATTTTGTACGTTTCCAGCCAATGGCGAGAAAGTAAACGCATCAAAACCCATATCAGATATCCAGAATATGGCTGAATCGTTAGTAGAGCCAATATCGCTCAGTTTGTGATCTAATATTGCGATCATGCCTTCATCATGTATTTTCTTTGCCAATTTCCTGAGTATATTGGAAGCACCGAGGAAATATTGAGTATTTGGTTTTACAGAACAGCAATAATCACTAACTTGTTCGATGATATCGAAAGAAAAGTTCAAAAGAGTCTCGCCATCTTCACTTGAAATGAATTTATCAGGAATAACTTTATCTTTTCTTTGTCTTGGCAACGCTGGATCGAGGTTGATGTTGATGAAACTATTTTTTTCTTTTGTTGCCTTCAAATATTTCTCGTAAAACAACAGCATCACTTCACATTTTTTTAGATTTCCCACTCCATTTCTCATGCGTTTTAAATCATTCTCTAATTTCTTTCATCCTTTCGTCTTTTTAAAGTATACTATCCCTTACCAACTCTTGATAACGAACACAAATTGGCGTTATCCTAGATAAAACCAAAAAAGGAAACGAAAAAGCTTATTCGTAGTATATTAGGTCTTCGTCTTCAAGTCTCTGATGAAGTTTGCTAACCGCATCATAGACATCCTGCTCCCTCTTGGCGCCTGTGCAAACCAGCTTTCCACTTGCAAACAGAAGAATCACCACCTTAGGTTCTTCCATTCGGTAAATGAGACCGGGAAACTGTTCAGGCTCGTACATGGTTCTTCCCAGCGTATAGGCAGATTTTTCAAGGTCAATCATTCCCCCAAGGCTTGCCGAGGCAACGATGTTTTGTATTTTCAGCTCAGGTTTGCCTATTATGATTATGCCGCTCTTCTTCAGTTCCTTGATAACCTTCACCACAGCCCTTCTAGCCTCCTTCTCCGATTTGGCTCCTGTGCAAACCATTTTTCCCGAGTTGAAAATTAGAGTGGCTGTTTTTGGTCTCTTCAACCTGAAAACTAGACCTGGAAACTGCTCTGGGCGATACTCAACCCCTGGATAACCCTTCACCACCGCGTTGAGATCAACCCTCTGATTCAGCGTCGCGGACGCAACAACGTTTTCAATATTCACCGAAGCCTTCACCCTCGGCATATAAACCACTTTCCCCAACGTGAATGGTAGCCATTGTCTTATAAAGTCTTGGTCCACCAAAAATGCATCTAGACAGTTAATGAAAAACATTAGGTGCACGGTTCCATGTTGATGGGTTAAGTCGTGTTTTCAGATTTCAAATAGACCCTTCGACCGACCACCATGATAAGGAATAACATGCATCCCGGCAGCACAAGGAGAACCCAAGTTTTTACGAACGAATAAAAGGGAGGTCTCAGTCTGCCAAGCGTGTCATGCCAGAGGGCGGGGGTGATTTGTGTTATGTGATAAACCATGTCAGAACCTATGGCGACGCCAACTAGAACAAACGTAATGTACCACAGAACAAAAACAGTGTCCAACTCCTTCAGACTCAGGGGAATAACTAAGCTTGCTATGTACCAGGATACAAACGCAACAATTTCCACCTCATAAATTTGACGTTCGCCTAACCTCAGAGAAGAAGCCACGTAGGGAATGAACATTATACAAATTAGCACACAAAGAAAAAGCTTTAGTATGCTTGATATGTTCATGGCTAAGTCTTAAACGCTTCACTTTTAATATGGGTTTCGATGCTCAATTAGACTTTTACATCGACAAACTGCCGCACCGATGCGAAAAATGGTACGCCTGTGTTTGCAGAAATATTTAACAAGGCTACTTCAATTCGAAATATTTTTTCAACAAGGGAATCCAGTCTATAATTATCACAACTAGCATCGGTAGGATCACAAGTATTCCAGCTGGGGTTCGCATTAGAAAGGTGATGAAACCTACTAGTGGCAACCGAAAACTTACAACTTTACCAATCAAGTAATCTTGCGGGACCTCCCAGTTGTCCGGCCAAAGGTTTGCGTCTCCCTGTGTTTTGAAATTCAACACACCTCCTTCGTAAGTCTTGTTTATGGCTCTGTGTACGATAAGGTCGTCTGGATCACGCCACCCTTTAGGTCTGTAAAACACGATGATGTCGCCGTCGGGAGCTGCATCAATTTTAGCCGGGTTTGACCCTTGAACTATAATAATGTCGCCGACTTTTAAGGTGGGTTTCATGCTTCCAGAGGCGACCCCACACAAAGGGTATTCAGCTCCTAAAGCCGCTTTCAAACCAAACCAGAAACCAAAAACACTGATTACGAGGATGAGTAACATGATAGCTATCTTCACGTAGTCGCTTTTGAGCATCTCCTTGAGTCTCAACGATTTCACCTTTTCCAGCAGAGAACGCCATTGTGTATTAAAAACTTACCGCTTCACTATACAAAAAGGAGGGGATATGCAGAGTGCCTTCACGCGCCACAGCTTTCACAGGCGATTAAACCCCTATACCTTCAGCCATTTGAATATGCCAAAGATTGTAACGGTTATTCGCATCTTCTTGTCGGGAATGGAGCAACAAGCTCCCACGTTTTGTAGGGTTCTTCTGTTCTCCACGAGAGGGGCAGCGTTTGGTTTCACTCGCTTCTTCGCACACGGTCGCCTAAATGGTGCCCGCGTTTAGACCTTCCGCTTGCCTAGCACAGTCCTGAAGGCCCCGCATCTGGGGCAGTCAAAAAGGCCTATTGTCAGCTCGACTTTCTTGCCACTTTTGTCTGGACGACCTGCCATTGTCCATCTTTTTCTTGGGTTGGCAACTTCGCCTCCGCATTTCGGACATTTAGCCATACATTTTCCTCCATTTTCGTAACCATGTTTGAAGGATATTGAATAAAAAACTTTCCATACATACAGTGAAAAATCGTAAAAAATAGACATATTTATGTCATCTTTGACCGAGTTGTTGAGTAAACCATTAAGGTTAATCACGGGATGCGGATGATCTAAACGGATGGGAAAGAAGAAAACTCATAGAAGACATGCGCGACTTAGCGTATCGTTATCTTCCAAAACGCTTTTACACATGCTTCCGCAGTATTTCCTTGGCTCTGGCAGGTTGGGCCTAAATGGAACCTCCAAAGAACGCCTTCGAGATGCTCATTAAACCCATTCGCAGGCTGATTGAGCAGAGGGGGTTCGAGGCGCCAACCGAGCCTCAAGAAAAAACCATACCCAAAATCCTCGAGGGGAAAAATGTTCTCCTCATATCCCCGACCGCCACCGGGAAAACCGAGGCAGCGGTTCTTCCCGTTCTCCACATGCTTCTTCAGCCACCTGAAAGACCTCGCGGGATCAAGATTCTTTACATAACCCCTCTGAGAGCCCTGAATCGAGACTTGCTAGAGCGCCTCGAATGGTGGTGCAACCATCTAGATGTGAGGCTGGCGGTGAGACACGGCGACACCGACACCAAAGAGCGCGCAAGACAGGCTCAAAGCCCACCAGACATACTGATCACCACACCCGAAACCCTTCAAGCTGTGTTGCCCGGCAGGTTGATGCGTCAACACCTTCAAGAGGTCAGATGGGTGATCGTCGACGAGGTCCACGAGATGGCGGACAGCAAGCGTGGAAGCCAGTTGTCTCTGGCTTTGGAGAGACTTCGATGGGTGACTGGCAAAGATTTTCAGGTGATCGGTTTGTCAGCCACGATCGGCAGTCCCGAGAAGGTTGCCCAGTTTCTCGTGGGCAACGAGCGAAAGGTGGAAGTCGTGAGGGTGCCCGTGGCAAGGCTTATGGAGTTGGAGATTCTTTTCCCCCAGCCCAGTTCCGAAGACTACGAGCTCGCCTCAACACTCTTCACCCATCCCGAGGTTGCTACCCGACTCCGCATCATTCGCCAATTAATTGAAAAACAAAAGTCGGTTCTTCTGTTCACCAACACGCGCTCCGCCTCAGAGGTTTTAGCCAGCCGATTCAAGGTTTGGGACATCGACTTTCCAGTGTCCATTCACCACGGATCTCTAGCCAAACCATCGAGGATAGCAGCTGAGCGGGGACTAAAAAACGGTGAACTGAAGGGACTCGTCTGCACCAGTTCGCTGGAGTTGGGCATCGATGTTGGAAGGATAGACTTGGTGATACAGTACATGAGCCCCAGACAGGTGACACGTCTCATTCAGCGTGTTGGAAGAAGCGGACACAGAATCGGACGCATCGCCAAGGGAATAATCATCACCATGGACTCCGACGACACGTTAGAGGCCATGGTTATCGCCCGCATGGCGTACAGAGAAGAGTTGGAGCCCGTCACTGTACCGCCAAAGCCCTATGACGCCCTAGCCCATCAGATCATAGGGCTGTTAATGAAGCAAAAGCGCTGGTACTTCTATGAGATTTATGATCTGTTTAAGAACGCTTATCCATATACTGATCTCACCTTGGAAGACATTGAAAAGGTCTTAACCTACATGCACTCCCGCTTCCCCAGATTGGCGTGGGTTTCATTTGAAGACATGCTCGCCATAAAGCCCCGCCAAACCAAACCCATGTACGAATATTACTTCGGAAACCTTTCCATGATCCCCGACGAAAAACAGTACCTTGTGGTAGACGAGACATCGGAAACCGCTGTGGGCATACTAGACGAGGCCTTTATGGCAGAATACGGAAAACCAGGCGTCAAGTTCATCATCCGCGGGAGCCCCTGGAGAATCATAAACGTATCCGGCGACCACGTTTACGTGAAATCGGTTAACGACCCAACAGGAGCCATCCCAAGCTGGGTTGGGGAAGAGATCCCAGTTCCTTTTGAAGTTGCTCAGGAGGTCGGGTGGATCAGAGGCTTTGTTGAAGAACAATTAAGGAGCGGAGTTAAGCCTGAAGAAGCTGCGACTCGGTTAGCTGAGAAGTACCCAGCGAACAAAGACACGGTTTTACGCGCGATGCTGGAAACTGTTGAGCAGGTTGGGAAGGGCTGTCTAGTCCCAACTGATAAACGGATACTCATTGAGAATTGGGAAGAATTTGTTATCATCCACGCTAACTTTGGGTCCCTCACAAACCGCGCTTTAGCTCAGTTAATTGGTCACATTCTGTCTGAACAAACCGGACACACCGTTGCGGTTCAGCACGATCCATATCGCATTTTCATTCAAACTATGGGTGCCGCCAACGCCGACTACATCGTGGCTCTGTTTGACGAAATGAAGAAGTGGCCCGATTCGGTTATTCAGGAAAAACTCATGAGGGCTGCTGTCAAGACGGGAATTTTCAAAAGACGAATGGTTCATGTAGCTCGAAGGTTCGGCGCCCTCAAAAAGTGGGTTGACTTTAGCCGGGTCAGTCTCCGAAGCTTGATAAAAAGCTTTGAGGACACAGTCATATACGACGAGGCTCTTAAGGAAACCTTCACAAAGGACTTAGATCTACAGCACACGATTCATGTTCTTAACAGGGTTGGAAAAGGCGAGTTTGAGGTTCAAAAGCTAGAAACCGAGGGAGTTGCCACCCCAATCGCACGCGTCGGCCTGGAGAGGGCTAGCATGAAAACTGACCTCATCCCTCCGGAGAGGATGCTGCTCATACTGATAGAATCGGCAAAGGCACGCTTACTTAATGAAGTCCGCACCTTCGTTTGCACTAACTGCTGGGACTACATTGAGATGATCCGCATAAAGGATCTGCCCAATAAACCCGAGTGCCCTAAGTGTGGGTCCACAGCCCTCGGCGTGCTCAGCCAAGAAGAAGATGAGGCTGGTTCACTGGTAGAGAAGAAGGGTGAAAGACTGACGAAAATTGAACAAAAATGGCGTGGGTGGGCTCTGGAAACGGCGGATCTGATGTCCAAATATGGAAAGCCAGCAGCCGTGGCCCTGTCCGGAAGGAGGCTGAAGCCCTCTGACGTGGATGAAATTCTTCAGGAGGAGAGAAAGCTCACGGACCGCTTTTTTGAATTGGTGATAGAAGCCGAGAAAAAGGCGTTGAAGAGAAGATTCTGGTAGTGTGTTCCTTCAATTATTCGTCTATTCTTGTAATTGAACGATCAAGGTGCACAATCAGTGTGAAGAAGCCGAAAGTTAGATTGTTACTCGTTATGTTGAATTCTCAAAGTATAAAAGGAGCTTGAGAGTCAATTGAAATCACCATCCTCAAGGAGAGAGAAAATTGGAGTTAAGCCGCCAAAGGATGCGGGAGAACGCTTTGGGCCAATTTAAATTCATCAAAACTTGTGTTTTAGCCAGAGAGCTCTGTCTACTCGTGCGCACCAACAGAGTGGTATTTGACGCAAAAGACGCCCACCACTGCTGCGCATATATCGCTACGTTGTGCAGAGAGGCGGGTTGCGAGGAGCCAAGCGATCTCTGCAGCAAGGCTGCTGAAGCGGTTCTTGTGAGTGAAGAAAAATATCTTGAAATCTGCGGGCAGAGCTGTTTGAAGTGCGGAGAATCTAGGCGACCTGTGCCAGTCCATAAACCAGACAGAAGAACATACGTTGCCTAACAATCCCAATCTTGCAAATGAGGACGGAAGTCATAAATACGCCCATCTATTCTGACTTTTGATTCGAAAAAGAAATAAGCATGTATAGGGGAAGAGTGAGGGTAAAACAGAAGCTGAGGAGGCTAGAGTTTGTACATTGCGCCTTACGTTTCATCACCCCTTCCAGTGGTTCGTCGGATGCTTGTTCTCTCCGAACTGAAACCAGACGAGTTGATCTACGACTTGGGCTCGGGGGATGGGAGGATAGTCATCATGGCCGCCCAGGAGTTCGGAGCTAGGGCAGTGGGGGTGGAGATGAGGGAAGACCTAGTGAAGCAGGCTGTTGAGAAGGTTTCTGAGCTTGGTCTAAACGGCAGGGTCAAAATCGTTCAGAGCGATATGTTCAACGTGGACCTAAGTCCGGCGAATGTGGTCACTCTCTACCTCACAACAAGCGCAAACGAGAAGGTTAAGCCAAAATTGGAGTCAGAGCTTAGGCAAGGGGCAAGAGTTGTGTGCCACGACTATGAGGTTCTTGGGTGGAAACCCCATAGGGTTGATAAGTTCTGTGAAAATCCGAGGCTTGGGTACCCCTCTCACACAATATACGTTTACAGTAGATGATCTTTGAGTCTAAAATGTAAGCGAGACCAACATATGTTTTCACCGCTATCTCGCTTGATAGTAAACCAGCTCATCCAAACTTAGTAGTTGGTAGTAATCTTCCATCGCGTAAGGAAGAAACTTTGTGTGCGAATTTCGCTATCGCAGGATTATGGGTAGTCAAAATGAATGTTTGTTTATGCACTTTGTTTAATTCTTCAATTAATTTCATTATGTTTTTTGTGTTTTCTCTATCTAAGTTGCCCGTAGGTTCATCCATAAGAACGATCGCTGGATCATTGGCGAGGGCTCTTGCCATAGCGACTCTCTGTTGTTCGCCTGCACTAAGTTCAGAGGGTTTGTGTTGTAGCCTATGAGCTAAACCAACAGTTTCCAAAAGTTTCTCAGCTTTTTCCTTGCGTGATTTCTCCGGAATTTTTGCAAATATCATTGGCAGTTCCACGTTTCTTAAAGCTGACATTTTCGGTACCAGGTTATAGAATTGAAAGACAAAGCCTATTCTTCGACATCGTATGTCAGAAAGGTTTTTTTCACTCATCCGTGTGATGTTCACGTTTTCTATCCAAACTTCACCTGATGTTGGAGTGTCAAGTGCGCCGAGAAGATTTAGCAAGGTAGTCTTTCCCGAACCAGAAGGCCCTTGAATTGCTATGAAATCTCCCTTTTCTACTCTGAGGTTAATATTTTGAAGAGCGGGGACGCTAATTTTTCCCATCTCGTATGTTTTCGATAAGTTGATTGCTTCAAGCATTAAGGTTTTAGCCAAATCTTAATACCTCGTTTGGACGGGCTCGAACTGCTTTCCAGACAGGGTATAAGGCTGCAAGAACCGAAATTGCAATAGACAAAACTAGTCCGTAAAGGAAGACTTCAGAAAAAACCGAAATTCGCATCGCTGTTGTAGAAGTTATTGGTATCAATAAGCCTTGCAATAGAGGTATTAACGAGACCAAACATCCTAGAATGCCCCCAAGCGTACCTAACAGCGCGGATTCGTATATTATCATCTTCATCACATCTATTCCCTTGGCGCCCAAGGCTTTCAATATTCCAATTTCGCGGGTTCGTTCAAAGATGCCTGTTGTCACGACGTTTGTGATGCCGAAAAAGCATGCAACACCAGCTATGGTGAAAAGCGCATATGACACCCATGTGATCGAGTTCATGAGAGGGGTGAGTCTAGCTGTGGCTTCTTGACTTTTGAAGACACTGACATCTGGGAGTTCTTCTCTGACTTCATCGATTACAAAGTCGATTTTATTGGGATCAGTGACTGTAACCATGATGACCGAGGTTCGTCCAGCTAGGTTGAAGATGTTTTGCGCAACCTCAAATGGAACAATTACCACGTTGTCTATCCATGTGTCGGTTCTGTATATGCCAACTACCGGCAGTGTTTGTCCATCAATAGTCACATTGTCTCCCACATGTTTCTTCAAAAAATCTGCGAAGAGATATCCGATGACAGCTTTGCTTTCGTTGGTGGTAATCATTGCTCCCTCAATCATAGTGTAAGTGTAGAAAACAGGAATGTCGGATGGATTTAATCCGAGAGTGAGCCTTAGATCTTCCGTGTCAACACGAGAAATGCCTGTGATTTGAGGTGAGACATTCTTAACATATGCTATTTGTTCTATTGAGTTAGTGTAGTTTTCGGGAATGTTGCCGAGAAATGGAACTAGAGAGCTTTCATTCCAAATTATTATTTCTCCTCCCAGGTCTGATAAGCTCTTTGTTACGCTCTTTTGCATGGTGAGCGTTACGGATGAGACCAGTATGAAGATGATAACAAAAATAGCTAGTCCAGTCGCTGTTAAAGCGTTCCGTAAGGCTCGGCGCGTAATGTTCTGTAACGCCATGTTTAGAATTTCAAACAAAGGTGGTTCTCCGTCTCATATAATTAAGGATAGCTACGACACGTAAAACTTTTCCCTTGCTCAATTTTGTTTGCTTTAAATTGTTTTCAGGTTGGATACATCAATTTATGTTTTGTTTTTCAAGTGAATCATTGAGTATAATACTAGAGAAAGTTTGCACAAAACATATTACCCATTGCGTACATGTCATACATGTTGAGCGCTCGTCGAGAAGGAGAACTGGAGTGGAAAATCGTAGGCGTCAAATCTTAGCAGTACTATTTGTATTCCTTCTTATGATAGCGACTGTGCCGATGGTTGGAACACAGAGCAACTTGGCATTGGCAGGTTTTTCTGGAGCAAAGCTTACAGGCGTTATTCATGACGACGAAGGCGTGGATGCTGATGGTGATGGTCTTTTTGACTACCTGCGGGTGGGCGTTCAAGTCAACGTTACCGAATCTGGGATATATCGGGTCAGCATACATGGGCTTGTAAGTTCCAACGGAAGCTACATACCCATTTATGATGACACGTCCATGTACCTCGATGTCGGCTTGCAGGCTGTAAACGTGCAGTTGTATGGTCCTACAATTTATTTATCTGGCCTTAACCCCGTAAACGTTTCCAGCATATCTTTGCATGATGCTGATTGGAACTGGCTTGGCGATGTGAACAATGTTCCTCTCTCGCGCGAGTACTCTTACACCAAATTCGACGCTCCAAGCGCAAGCTTAACTGGCGTCATCTCTGATAAAGGAATTGACACGGACGGCGATGGCCTATTCAATTATCTAGGAGTCGATGTGGAAATCAATGTCACTGAAGCTGGTTACTATGAGGTCTCCATATCAGACCTTCTCGATTCACATTTCTATCACATAGGCGCCTATGACTCACGATATGTCTATCTCGATGTGGGTATACAAACAATCACTTTAACTCTCTATGGGCTCAGCATATACATGTCGGGACGAAACCCAGCATATGTTGCTTATATATGCTTGAGAGATGCAAGCGGCAGAGACATAGGCAGTCGAGATCGCGTTCCTTTATCCAAAGAATATTCGTATCTTAATTTTGACCCTCCTAAAGCTGTTTTGACTGGCAAGATATACGACCAAGGCTTGGATAAAGACGGCGATCGCAAGTTCGACTACTTACAGATTGGGGTAGAAATCAATGTCACTGACTCAGGATATTACAAAGTTGAAATTTCTGGGCTTCAAGACTCATCCGATCATAATATAGATGTGTGGGGCGGGCAATCTGGTTATTTTGACTTCGGAATACATGTACTTAATGTGTCTTTGTACGGTCCCACAATCTACGCTTGGGGTCTCAACCCAAGATACGTTTCGTCCATACATTTGTATGACGATTACTACAGCTATCGATCCAGCGTTCCTCTTTCTCACGAATATTTGTTCAGTGATTTTGATCCTCCTAGCGCGGTCTTCACTGGTGTAGTTTTTGACCGTGGAGTTGACACTGATGGAGATAGACAATTTAACTATCTAGAAGTGGGATTCCAAATCAACGTCACTGAGGCTGGAAATTACGGAATCTGGCTGTCCGGGCTTCTGGACTCAAACCGCAATAGGCTGGATGTCGATAGCTCTGTATGGACCTACCTTGACAAAGGAACGCATGTGATCTACTTAAAGGTTGATGGCATAAGAATTCATATGGCTGGCTTTAACCCTAGGTACATTGATTACGTATCGCTTCATGTATCGCCTGGAGACGAAAGCAAATACTACATAGGCAGTCTTGACGATGCCTCATTGTCCAAAGAATACTCCTACAAAGAATTTGAAGCCCCAGGAGCAGTTTTCACCAAAGTCTTCTACGACCAAGGAGTAGACACTGATGACGATGAAAAGTTCAATTATTTGCAAGTGGGAGTTGAGGTTAACGTTACGGAAGCTGGAAAATACAGCATCCGCATATCCGGGCTTCTGGACGCTTATTCTAACTACATAGATGTTTGGGGCTCAGAGTATGTTTACCTTAACGTTGGCACACATGTAGTAAACGTCTCCCTCAGTGGTTTGGCAATCTATCTATCCGGCCTTAATCCAAAATATATCAAGCACATATTCATGACAGATGAGCACGAGAATAAAATAGGCACCCTTGAAAATGTGCCCCTTTCCCAAGAGTACTTGTCTAGCGAGTTCGACCCCCCAGGAGCTATTTTAACTGGCGTTATCTTCGATCAAGGTGTAGACACAGACGCTGACGGAACCTATGACTACCTCCAGATAGGAGTAGAAGTCAACGTTACAGACGCTGGAAAATATCATGTTTCGGTGTCAGGGCTTCTAGACTCTAGGTTCAAGTATATAGATGTTTACGACTCAAATTTCGCGTTCCTAGATGCCGGACTTCAAATTGTCTACCTCTATCTAGAGGGCCCGAGAATCTATCTCTCTGGCCTCAATCCCAGATACATCGAACACATCGAATTGTCGGACGAAAGATATACCTACTATGACCATCTAAGACGGGTTCTTCTTTCGAAAGAGTACTCCTACAAACGGTTTGACCCCCCCACAGCTATGCTAACCGGCCGAATCTATGATCGAGGTGTGGACACGGATGACGATGGAGCCTTCAACTACTTAGAAGTGGGCGTCGAAATCAACGTCACTAAACCAGGAACCTACCGGGCTGATGTGTCTGAGCTTAGAGACATATACGGGAAAAACATAGGGGTTTGGGGTTCTCAGGCTGGCTACTTTGATGTTGGATTGGGCGTGCTTAACGTTTCCTTGTATGGTCCAAGCATATACGCCTCGCGCCTTAACCCCAGATACGTCAGCCACATAGGTCTATCCGCTGACTACTACAGCTCAATACACGACGTTCCCTTGTCCAAGGAATATTCATACACACAGTTTGACTTTCCTGCAGTTCTAACTGGCCGAATCTCTGATCGAGGTATAGACACAGACAGCGACGGTTCCTTCGATTACTTGGAGATAGGCGTTGAAGTCAATGTCTCAGACCCAGGCACCTACGTACTCTCTGTTTCAGGACTTCTTGACTACAAATCATACATTAATGTCCGGGACTCTAAAACAATCTATTTAAACGCAGGTGTTCAAACAGTAAACCTTTACTTGTATGGTCCGCAGATCTATGCAACTCGTCGCAACCCAACAAGGGTTTCTTACATATCCCTAACCGTGAAACAGTACATGTACGATTACTACTATCATGATTCTCTGCACGACGTTCCCTTGTCTGAGGAATACTCCTACATAGAGTTTGATGCACCTTTCGTGGATGTTGAGACAAAGTTCGTCGTGTATCCTGACGGCCGAGTAGCGGTTGAGGGAGCTCTAAATTACACTCATATGGTGCCAGAAAATATGCCACGATACACTATGGCACAAGGATTTTTCAACCTTACTGGAGACGGCGTTTCCTCACAAGCATCAGCAGGACTGACTCTCAATCTTCCAACTGAACTCGCGTCAGAATTTCCCTTCAACTCAACAACCGCTAGAATGCTTGCAGAATATTCAAACGGCCTTCTCGACTTGGGAATCAACAGCACAATGATCTTGCCTTCTATTGCAGAATCAGTTTATCCGTTTAACACTACAGACGGCACTTTGACCGCAACTTACTCTGGAGGAATCTTTAACATTGAAGTTGAGGGCAACACAACCCTGCCGAGGCTTGCTTCCCAACAGTTTCCATTCAACGCCACAAACCTCACTGTGGTCGGAACCTACTCACAAAACAAATTGGATGGCACAATCACGTTCAGCATACTAGATGAGTTTATATTTGACAACGTAGACGTGGACTTCAAAGGAAACCAAACCGACCTAACCTTCAACGGTACCTTACACGTTGTTTTCAATGTACCGTTAGGCGACTTTATCATACGTAATGGAACTGAGCTAATCCAGATGATTGACAGGCTCGAAAGCGAACTCCCAGGAGTAGTTTGGAACGTGACCGGCGGGCTATTAAACGTTACAAACCTCGACATTGACTACGTTCTCAATGGCATGGGCGCCAGCGTCACCTTCAAAATTAACGTTCACGGAAATTTCGTTCGAGCGCTCGCATACATAATGTCCGGCGGAAGAAACGAAATGCTTCTGTGTCCAGTGTTGAACGAAGCCTACCAATCCGTGCAAAGTGGCTCGTTTGACATCCGATACTCGTACACTACTTTAAGAGCCTCGGTGAAACTGGCATTCTCTTATAACTTGCAACGTATAATAGACTATATTCTGACGCCTCCAACAGGAACAACACCTTACGTCGTGACTTCATACACCATGTCGCCAACCCTGTTGATGGGTGATGTGGTCATGGTTGAGGAAGTGTCAAACGCCAGTGACCTTGTAGCAGATCCAGAAACTGGAGATATTATCGCATTTTATTCCCCAAACGACCCACAATACATTGTTATTCACAGAGTCATAAACAAGATGCGAGTCGACGAAACTTGGTATTTCCAGACAAAGGGAGATGCCAACTATTCGCCAGACTACTGGAGTGGAAATAACACATATAATGGAATGTTATCTGAGAATTACTTAATCGGCAACGTTAGCTCGCGAGTCCCACTTCTGGGTTACCTGCTGGGATACTCGTACTATCCATACCCACAAGGCACAGTTGCGCCACGTATGTCGTTGTGGAAGGCTATATTCTCTTCCGTTCAGAGCATGTCTGTTCAGCTTTCTTATTCAAGTGCAGACAAGCGATTTGACTTTCAATTCACCCTAGCTCATAGGTTAAAGGCGCTCGTCGATGAGATTGCTTTAATATTGCCGGAAGCACTGCCACCAGAAACACCCCCTGAAATCAGAACGTTTGTGGAGTCGCTTCTGAACGCGACTTACGCTTCTGTAGATTCGGTGTTTGTCTCCTCTATCTATGAAAAAGGCAAGGCGAACTTTGAAGCTACCGCTTCCATTGAGGGCGACCTAAGCGCTGAAGTCAACTATGTTAAAGACCTTTGCTTCCAACTCATAGGCGCCCAATGGCGTCGCTACAACGTTACTGTCCCATGGCAGGTGGATTTCATCAACCAGACAAAGGTGGACCTAAGCAACTTCGAGATCAGCGCAAAGCTAGGCGAAACTTCATTTGAAGGCAAGATTAGAGGGTTGACGTTCATGCCTCCGATAGACGCCAAGAACGCCACACACTTCAAGCTTGAGAGATTCTTCAACCTCACCGCCCCGCAATACCCAGGGCAACAAGAATTTCCAGGACAGAATCAAAAACTAAAAATAACAATTGAAGGAGGTAGCAACGCCACCCATGTGGTCGCGATATTCAGGGATCCCCAAACTGTGCCAGAACCAGACTTTACTGCTCCCGACGGAAGATCCATGGTCTGGTTCAACCAAACTCTTAGTAGCCTTAAAGACTTAGTTTTCAAAATCGAACTACGTCCTACAGGAACTTTAACAGTCACGACTACTCCGGTTGCAGGTGAAATTCTTGTTAATGGCACGTCATGGGGTCTTGCTCCCCAAAGCAGAGTCGTTCAGATTGGAACCTACACCGTTAGCTTCGGTGCAAGAGAAGGCTACACCACACCTGCTAATCAGCTTGCCATCATCTATGAAAACATAGAAACTTCTATCGAAGGCGTTTATCAACCCATACCTGGAATCGTCGTTGCGGAAATAACAAGACCAGAACTTATCAGCGCAACAAACCCATTTATTGTAAATGCAACAAAAGACGCCGCGACATACATAACCATATCTCAAATCTCACACCCCGTTACAATAATAATTAAAAACATAACAGAGCCGGTGGGTGTCCAGCCGCCTCCAGGCACCTGGAAGGTTTTGGGCAACTACGTGCAAATCACCGTGAACAATACAGACATCACCGTGAACGCCACAATACGCATCTACTACACGCTTGAACAGTTGGAAGCCTCTGGACTGGATGAGAACACCTTGCAAATCCACTTCTGGAACACTACATCAGAGGAATGGGAGCCGATTGAAAGTCACGTCAACACCGAGGAACACCACGTGTGGGCTGTCATTGATCACTTCAGCCTCTTCGCTATTATGGGACAGCCCAGCGAAGCCGCAGCGCCTCTTCCCACTCAATTATGGTTCTTGGCTATTGTAAGCGTCGTGATTATTGCAGTCATCATAGTATCAACAATCTACATCAGAAGACGAAAAACAGCAATCAAAAGCCGTGAAGTCCCCGAGTCTTCGCAAACGAGATGAGAAGATCGTTGAGGCTGGTTGCATGAAGACATACTTCTCGCCGTGTGGCATAGAATTCTCAGCTAAAAGATGCGTGGTTTAACTGAAATGTCCTACGTGTTCAATTGGCTGGCTTTCCCTAACATTGTTTCACTGGTTTTCTCAGCTTTCCTAGCGATCTATGTCTTGAAGACAAATCCAAACAAGGACTACAACAGGGTCTTTGCTCTAATGTTTATCGACATTAGCATTACTGCATTCTCTGGAACAATGGTTCTATTCTCTACTGATCCGAATGTGTTCATCTGGAAAGACCTTTTGTTTCTCTCCTCTCTTCCCATATACGGCTTAGTTGCGTATTTTGTGTCTATCTTCCCCAGAAAAAGCACCGTTTTCGGAAAACACAGATACGCTACTGCTTTGCTATTTCTCCCAAGCGTTCTCGCTGGAGGTCTGTACCTACGGGGTCGCTCCCCTTTTATTGCTGGTGGTCCTTTAGAAGGAAGCTGGGAAATAGTGACAATTACAAGCTTATTTTACGCTTTGGTGGTTTTAGTGAGATCGCATCTATATGCAATCTCAGATATTGAACGTAAACAGGTCAAGTATGTTCTTGTGGCATTCGCCATACAAGCAGTTTTCTGCGTTACACACTTGGCAATTCGATTCCTACTTTCCTTTTACATTGTTTACGTTGCCGTTGCAGCGGCATCCATTCTGGTAGATGTTCTGTTTGTTGTCCTTATAGCCTATGCCATTCTCAAGTATCAACTGTTTGACATCGAGGTCAAAATGAAAAGGAGCATCAGATACTCCATAGTAATGACCACCCTCGCTGCTTCACTCATCATTTTCAACGAAAGCCTAGAGTTTTTCGTAACGAAGTCGCTCTTCTCTGGACCAGTTTTCAGTATTTCAGCTGCATTCTTACTAGCTGTCCTATTCACTCCAGTAAACAATTTGACCAAAAAGGGCGTGGATATACTATTCCCGAACGTAAGTGACTCCGAACGACACTATAATCTTAAGAAAACGGAAATATACAGAGCTGCCTTAGAGCAAGCTTGGGTCGATGGCAGCCCAAGCGAAAAGGAAAAAGCTATGTTAAAATGTCTAAGAGAAAAACTTGACCTCTCTGAAAAAGACCACAAGAAACTGGAGGCTGAAGTAAAAACGATTGGGCTACAGATACGCTGAAAATTCAACATTAGAACGATGATTCAACAAGTGGTTGGTGTGAGTTTTGAAGAAAATTTGCTTGCGCGTGCGCGCCTGGGCTTCTATCATTCTGGATAGCATTAATCGTATTGGTGCTCCAAGTTTCATCATTCTTGGCTTTCATTCTAAGAAGGAGTGTCAAGAAACTATTATTATCCGAAGAAACTGTGATCAGCGGGCGGGCGGTCAAGACCACGCTATCAGAGGATCTATGAACCGTATACAATAAGAATTTCGGAAGTGGGACTGGATTGGACTTGTTATTTATTACTGTTATAGGCATACTTTTTATTTTCTATACTGAGGCGTTTTACAACATACCAATCCTTGTGGCTGGTGTAAAACACCTACGACGAGAAAGACGAAAAAAGAGGAAGGAATTGACACCAGGTGAGAAGTTGCCATCAGTATCGATTATTGTTCCCGTGAAGGACGAAGAGATGGTAATAGGTAGGCTTCTTAGGGCGTTGACAAGGTTGGATTATCCGCCGGAAAAAATGGAGATCATCATAGTTGAGGATGGGTCTGTGGATAAGACCACAGAAATATGCAGAGAATATGTAAGAGAGTACCCTAATCAAATAAGACTCATTCATCAATTGCCATCAAAGGGGAAACCCCCTGCTTTAAACTATGCCCTCAAACATGTACGAGGCGAAATCGTGGCAGTATTTGATGCCGATAGTGTTCCTGATCCGGACGCATTGTTGAACGCGGTTAAGTATTTTCAGGATTCTTCTGTTGCCGCGGTGCAAGGTAGGACCTGCTCTATAAATGAGGATCAAAATGTGCTGACAAAGTTTGTGTCCTATGAGGAAACAATAACATTTAATATCTATCTGCAAGGGAAAGACGCTCTCAATCTATTTGTTCCTCTAGCGGGTAGCTGTTATTTCATTAGAAGAAGCGTAATTGAGGAAGTTCATGGATGGGATGATGAATCTTTATCTGAAGACATAGAAATGTCTGTTAGACTAGCTTTAAGTGGATATAACATTAAATATGCCTCTGACGTACGGTCCTTGCAAGAAACTCCCGCAAGTTTGACTCAGCTGATAGGCCAACGAATAAGATGGTTCAGAGGGAGCATGGAGGTAGCGCTCAGATATGGAAAACTTGTCACGAGACCCAATGGAAAAAACGTTGACATTGAGTTCACTTTAGCGGGATCATACATATTTCCTCTCTGCCTTTTTGGCCTCATGATTGTTCTACACAGTTTTCTAGTTCCCATTCAACCCAATCCTATTTCTCAGGTTACAACCAACATTGCATCACTACTTACTGTAATCCTCTTGTTAACCACTGGAATAGTCCTGGTTTATGTAACAAATCTTCAGAAAAGAACGAATCTTCGATGGCTACCCTTCATCTATCTTTACTGGATCATGGAAACCCTCATAGCAACATACGCCTTAACCCAAATTGCCTTGAAAAGACCAAGAAAATGGGAAAAAACAATAAAAACAGGAGTAATTACCAGTTTATCTTTGAACACTAGGAAATACCCTGCAGACTAACTCATTACGATTTAAGAAGAAAGAAACCCTACTAAATGAATTTCACTCCCGCACTTGCATTGAATTATCAGCTCTTCCAATGATTCCCCTCTAAATTTTGTTTCCAGAATGGTGTAGACATTTTCTGTTTCATCATCGGGTGAAATGGTAGATCCACAGTTTGGGCAGAGAAAGGCTCCGTCTCCTTCGATTTTGGTCAAATCAACCCTGTATACCAGAGGACGCTTCATTATTTTTCCTCCTTATATGGTAGCTTTCGTGTATTTTTTGGCTTTAATAATAACTTTTATGAATGCTGAGTCTATTTTAAGGCTACAGAATCGTGTCCTATCTGATTTCACACCTTCACACTCATGTATATCATAAGCGTAGAATGTATTAAATATTACTATTTAAGATAATTCTCGGCTACATCGAAAACAAAAACCACAAAACACATTTATAAAAAAGATTCGCTAAAAATTTAAATGACCATTTCCAGCGGATGATAAGCAAATGAAACCGGTTCCCTGGAGATACGTGGAATCATGGAACTGCATCGCCTGCGGCACGTGTTGCAGGGGCTTCGACGTGGTTCTCTCCTTTCCAGAATGGGTGAACATCATCCGCTCCTACGGGGTGGGGTTCACCCAGCCCAGCATAAGCAAGTTCCACCTGAAAAGAAGAAGCGACGGCTCATGTATCTTCCTGTGCAGGTACTTCGACCACTGGCTCTGCGGTCTTCAGTACATGAAGCCCACGGCCTGCAAGCTCTGGCCCTTCAAAATTCTCAGCAGGCCTAAGTTTGGGGGACCCAACGAGGCCTTGTACAACTACAAGGATCAGAAGCTCTACGTTTACGTGGATCCAGTGTGCATAGGCATACGTTGGGGAAATCCTACTCAATGGTTCATGCATAAAACTATGACTGAATTCGTTGAAATCGCCTTGGGGTTGCGGGAAAAGCAAGACTATTCAACATCAAATATACCTTACCGCCCAGTATATTTCGGGGTTAGAGGAAGAAAAATAATTTAGGGAAAATCTTTTACAGGCTCTGGAACGGGTGCCTTTCATACTGCATCTCGTATAACTTGTGCAGCTTCTCTACGCTGTCGATTTCCTCAATTTTCTTGTCAGGTCGAAATCGAACGATTTTTGGAACCCTCAAAGCGTAACCGCTCGTGTACTCGTCGGTTTCTTGTATTTCCTGATAAGTCGCTTCAACCACCACAGAGGGTTTGACGAAGACTCCTTCTTCGTCCATGCTGACTCTCGTTTGTTCCACGATGTCTCGCAGGGCGTCCATGACATCCTCCGGCAGGTTGGAGACTCTCCCTATGGTGTAGAGCTTTTTCTCTGAAGGATCTCGGACAGCCAACAAGAACGAGGAGTACAATCCGGCTCGTTTCCCCCTCCCGTACAAGGCTTTGACAATGGTGCAGTCAATGGTGTCGCGCTCCGGCTTCAACTTGAGCCAAGTGTAGGTTCGCTGTCCCGCCTCATAAGGGGAGTTCAGATTCTTTACGACTATGCCCTCTAGGCCCTTACCCAAAGTTTCCTCATAAAACTTCATCAGCGCCACTTCGTTTTCGCAGTCTCTTCCTTCCACAAGATACCCGGCGGGAACAACCTCCAGCAGGTATTTTCTTCTCTCTGAAAGCGGCAGGTTTGTGAGCTCCCTTCCGTTCATGTAGAGAATGTCGAAGGCTCGGATGGTTAACCCTATCTTTTCTCTCCTCTGCTCCAGCTCCTCTTCAGTGAGTCCTCTAGGAACAGTTCTCTCCAGCAAGAACTGAAACGGAAGAAACCTCCCATTTTCGTCGATGGCGACCACCTCACTGTCCACGATGCAGCTGTGTGCGTTGAACTTCCCAGCAATCTCCACAACTTCTGGCAGGGTCTTAGATTTTTCGATAGCTCTTCTGGAAAAGAGCCACGTTTGGGTTCCCCACTTGTGAACTTGTAGTCGGCTTCCATCGAGTTTGAACTCGGCACGGACGGGGTACTCCACCTTGTCAGGCTCGTACAGGTGGGCAAGCTGTGGTTTCAGGAACTGTCCCGGACGTAGCTTTATGGTGGAAAGCGTTAGCTCTCCGGCGGGTGCAAGCATGACGCCGTCGGTTAATCCGAGGATGGCGCAGGCGCTCTCAACAAGCTCGGGCGAGACTTTGTAAGCCTTTGCGGCGGCTCGAATCACGGTTCGCTGGTAGTATCCAAGCTTTAGGTCGCCCAACAAGAGCCGAACCATGTACTTTGCCTCCTCCGGCGTGCTGACCCTCAGCAGACTGGATATGAGGAGGTTCCGCTCTGTGATTTTGGGGATTTTGGGCAGGAGCCTTATTGCCTCGTAAACCTCTTCCACTGTCAACTGGGCTTCCCTCGGTTCTTTCAGTAGGAAGGCTACCTCGCCGTGTTCTCCATAGTCTAAGAGTAGCTTTCTCACCTCTCGGACAGCCGCCCCAGTTGCGAGGCAAAGGGCTTTCTCCACGGTTCCCGGACCCACCTTCAAACTTTCATCTGTGAGAGAGCCTAGGGCGAGCCTTGTCTTTACCTCGAGATTCAAATCTTGCCGCTGAAAGAAGTTGGCGAGCTCAGTCTCCTTCCCCTTTTTACTTCGCAATACAGCCAAGCGTTCATAAACCTTCACTACGCTGGAGAAGGGAGCAGGATTCGTCGGTTGTATCCCAGCTATAAACAGGCGTGTCAGATAGTAAGGAACACCCATTTTCCATTCAATTTGTTCTGGGGTGAAGCCTGATTCAAGGAGGTACTGCACAGCTGCTTTGACGCTGCCGTACTTTTGAACGAGTTCCTCAAACGTTGGCGGCTTCACTATTGTCATAGCTTTTCACGGTCATTTCGAGGGCTTCGGGATAGGTTCGATGGCTCGAATGAAGCCGTCCGTTGTAATGTCTATGCGAATCCTCCTCCGCTCAAAGTTGCACATCCTACAGTCTAACACCCGCGCGATTCTAACGAATTGTCCTCTGTTGGCTTCAAGGTCTATTTGTTGATCCTGCCAATACACATGGCCGTAGTCCACAATGATCGTTCCGTCAAGATTGTGGGCGAGGCCGATGCCTCCAGCCATCTCGTAGGCGTCCCACCTCTCCACGCTTCTTTGGTTCACGTAGAGTCCCGTGACCCCTTGCACCTGGTTGTACCTGGCGAGCTCCATAACTCGATACTTTAGGGCGCCCCTGTAAGCTTCGAGAACAGTCACAGAGTCGACGATAGCGAGCTCTATTCCCTCCGTCTCAATCACGTAACGATAGGTTTCGGCGAAGATGCTCCAGTCCCTCAACTCCGGATACATAACTGTGTCCAACACGTACAGGTTTTCCCTGATTTTGCTCCAGTCCACTCCTAAGATGTCCGCCTTCTGCTTAAGGCGGGACTGCAGGTCAAAACGTGGGGTTGCGCTCTTCCAGGTGTCTTCTGCAGTGGCAAAGAGAACTTTCTTTCCGGCAGCTGCCACTCGAACAGCAATCTCCTCAACTAAGATGGACTTGCCCGCCCCTGGAAGTCCTGTTATGGCAAATTGTCCACAGATAGGGACTCCGTTGAGCGTTTCACCTTCCGGCGTCAGAAATAGCTGGTCTATGAAAGTTCCGGTTGGAAGTCCCACGAGCGGCTTTTTCGCCTCAATGGCTTCGTCTGGGCGGAGAACAAGGGTGCTCAGTTTCTCCTCCTTCCGTTCAATCTCGGTTTTCATGGGCTTCGTGGCCAACTCCCACTCGTCGGCGGGCGCTCTAGCTCCTTTCATAGCTTCTGCCAGCGTTTTCGCCATGGCCTTCATGATTTGTTCCATTTCCGGCGGGGTTTCAGGCTTTTTTTCCTCTGCTGTAGCTGGTGGTGAGACTACTTCTTTAGGGGCTGTTTTTTCGGGAGCCAGTAGCACCCACATCTCTCCCTTTCGATCTACGGTCCCCCTTAACCGTAGAGACTGAAGCAGGGAGTAGGCCGAGTTAGGTCCATACTTTGGCACTCCTAAACCCTTGGAGATGTCCTCCAGTGAGGCTTGACCCTTACGATCCTTCAAGAATCCCACGACATCGCTTTCCTCAACCATAATGGTCCCTCACATTTAATGCTCCCTGTCCACTATAAATTTCTCGCTATCCAAACTTTTGCGCAGAGGGTTCGAAAATCGTTTAAACTCATCATCCTAAACTACACCTAGGCACCTTCGATGTCGTTGAAAGCCACCGTGACCGCCGCAGGAGCAGTTCTCTTAGGGAAGTATATAGCTTGTGACGCGTTTGACGAGGTTAGGCCCCTTAGGGTGGTCACTCATGCTCACTCCGATCACATGCTCGGCTTGCAAGAGAGCCTAGAAAATTGTGAGGCAGTGGTGATGACTCCGGCCACAAGGGACCTCATCGACGTTTTGAAAGGACCGCTTTTCTTGATGGCAGGGGAAGCGAAGACGCTTAGGTATGAAGAGGAGTTCACGTACGGAGATGAGCGATTGACCCTACACTACGTGGATCACATTTTGGGTGCAGCCCAAGTTCTCCTAGAAGACAATGAAGGAATAAGGATTCTTTACACCAGCGACTTTAGACTGCCAGAAACACCGATCGTTGAAAGCGATGTCTTAGTTATGGAGGCGACCTATGGGAATCCCTCTCGCGTTAGACCCTTCAAAAAGTCGGTTGAGAGCATTCTCCTTTCGTTGGTTGAGCAAGGATTGAAGAAGGGACCTGTCTATCTTTTCGGCTATTACGGTAAGTTGCAGGAGGTCATGCAGATCCTGCACAGAGATGGAGTGAGGGCTCCTTTTGTGGTTCCGGAGAAAGTTTTCAGGTTTTCAAAGATCTGTGAGAGGCACGGGATGAGGCTTGGAAGGTACCTACTGTCTAGCGGTGAAGAAGCTCAGTTAATGATGCAGAAGAGTGCGCCATACGTTGCCTTCTATCACATGGGCTCCCGTCGGTACGTTGGAAAAGACGCTCTACGTATATGCATGAGCGGGTGGGAGTTCGAAGGTCCCTACCGCAGAACAGCTGAAAACGAGTACGTGATTGCCTTAAGCGACCACTCCGACTTCAAGGGACTGATTCAATATGTTAAAGAAAGCAAGCCTAAACTTGTAATAACTGATAACTATCGAGTTGGAGATGCTGAAGCCCTAGCGAGGGAAATCCAGAAACAACTAAACATTCCAGCAAGGCCCCTTCCCACTAAACGAAATCCTTAAGGAAGGGATGGTGACGAAAGTTCATGTTGCGGACTCCTTTAGCGTTCACGTTTCCCAGTTATGAAATCTTCAACCCATTGTCTCGCCGTGTCATCTGGAACTTGAATGGGTGGATGCTTGAAGGCATATGAAGATATGCTGGTGAGCGGTCCGCTTATTCCTCTATCTAAAGCCAGCTTCACCGCTCTTATGACGTCGATCACCACCCCGGCGCTGTTTGGGGAATCCTCCACCTCCAGTTTCGCCTTAATCATAACTGGTTGATTCCCGAATTTCCTGCCTTTGATAAAGATGTAACAGATTTTTTTGTCGCCCAAGAAGGGAACGTAGTCGGAGGGACCTATCCTAGTGGGAACCTTATAGGGAATCAAACTGGTGACCGCCTCAGTCTTGCTGATCCTCTTAGTTTTCAACCGCTCCTCTACAGTCATGTTCTGAAAGTCAGTGTTTCCACCGAGGTTTAGCTGATACGTCTCCTCCACCTCAACTCCACGATCTACACAAAGTTTAATCAAGTTACGATGGAGTATGGTAGCGCCAAGCTGGCTCTTTATGTCGTCTCCAGCCAGGGGAAGTCCCTTTTCTCTAAACCTCTCCCCCCACGCTGGATCAGAGGCAACAAACTCGGGTATGCAATTTACAAAAGCGCACCTGGCATCGAGGGCTACTTGCACGTAGTGGCGCGTCGCCTCGTAGCTCCCCACCGGCAGAAAGTTGATCACCACGTGTGTCTTCGCCTCCGTGAGAGCGTCAGAAACGTTCACAGGCTTTACTTTCGTCTCCCCGTACGACTTGAAAGGCTCCCTCATATGAGGGGCAACACCGTCCAGAATGGGTCCAGGAAAAACCTTCACTCCCAGCTTGGGCACACTTGCGAACTTTGAGCAAGAGTTAGGCTCCACAAAGATCGCTTCACCCAAGTCCTTCCCAATTTTTTGTTTATTCACGTCGAAGGCGGCCACAAACTTTATGTCGCGGATGTGGTAGCCCCCGAAGTTCACGTGCATGAGTCCAGGAACCTTTACCTCTTCCTTTACGTTCTTGTAGTATTCAACACCTTGGACGAGAGCCGAGGCGCAGTTGCCAACTCCAACAATAGCAGCTCGAATTTCTGGCAAAGCATTTCCTCCGTGACTAAATCTTTCAGAAGCGCTTTGTCTTCAAGTTCTTATTTAACTTGTGCTAGCGCTTTTCTTCGGAGCAAAGGTAAAAAGGAGTTTCACTCAATAAGGTTCATGACCGGGGGTTTTTAGGTATGGAGGAGGGTGAAAGCGTTATCCGGTATGAGCCTTTTAAGGAAGTTGTAATCATGGAGTGCAACCGATTTCCAACACCAGACGATCTGGCACGGTTTGCAAGCGTCGCCAGTGGGGGAAAGCCAACCGGCATTTATTGGGCGGGAGGAGTGGCCTTTGTCTACTATCCTGTTCCAGTGACCACTGAGACAGCCACAAAGGCTCTCATCGAAGAGAAAAGAGTTTACTGGGCGTTTGTGAGCTACGCACTGATGCCGGAGTACCAACCAAAAATCGAGACTAAAGAGAAGATTATTGTACCTGTTATTGACATATCCACCAGCCCTCTATTTCAAAAGGTTGCCCGGTGGCTTAAAGGACGGCGCTGAAAAGACGAAGCGCTACGTTTTAATTCTATCACAAAACCTCTCAAGGTATTCTTTGAAGCTGCCGCTCCTCTTCAGGTAGAGCCCGTAGCCGACGAGGGATGCCATGGCCCGCGCAGCGTCTTCAGGCGACGGATAAGCTGGAATACCGAACTTATCAAATCTGGAACGGATGTACAGCGCCATTTCGGTTTCACCTATGTCGCAGGCCACAACGGGTTTAGTGTAGCCCTTTGACAAGTTTGCTATTCTATCAACGAAATCCTCTTGGAGGGCGGGAACTTGGTGCAAACCAATTACTATGACGCCGTGAACTTCAGGATCATCCAGAACTATCTTGGTTCCCTGTTCAAACATCTCAGAGGTTGCTGAGCCCGTGAGGTCGAGGGGGTTTAGGTTCGTCGCGAAGGAAGGAATCGTGCCCTCCCTCTTCAGCTTCTCAAACTTTTGAACGGTTTCTTCGGAAAATTTCTTTACGTTTATTCCCCTTGATTCACACTCGTCAACCGCCATGATAGCTGGTCCGCCAGCGTCTGTGACCACGGCAACGTTGTTTCCGGCTGCCGGGGGTTGAAAGGCCAGAGCCTTGCCAATGTCAAAGAACTCCTCCATGTCCATCGCCCTGACTACGCCGACTTGCGCGAAAACGGCGTTGTAGATGCTGTCAGAGCCAGCGATTGCTCCCGTATGAGATAGGGCTGCCCTCGCTCCTGCCCTCGTTTTACCTACCTTTAGGGCAACTATAGGCTTTTTCTTCGTGATCTCTTTCGCAACCTCCATGAACTCTCTCCCCGCCTCTATGCTCTCGGCGTACATGAGGATGACCCGCGTCTTCTTGTCGTGTAGAAGATAGCGAAGCATCTCAGACTCATCAATGTCACACTTGTTTCCGAAGCTCACGAAATTGCTCACCCCCAACTGCTTCCCGGCCAAGTAGTCTAGGGCAGAGGCACCGAAGGCTCCGCTCTGGGTAACAACAGCCATGTGACCCGCCATCGGGCGTGGCGTGGCAACAACCTCGTCGCCAGTGGTTAGGACTTTGGTTTCTGGAAGGAAAAGCATGTCCACGCCAGTGTGGGAATCGTAAACGCCGAGACAGTTGGGACCTAACACCCTAATCCCCGCCTCTTTGGCAATGGTGGCTACCTCTTCCTCTAGCTCATGGTTTCCGATTTCACTGAAACCAGCGCTGATGATTACTGCTGCCTTCACAACTTTGACGGCTGCCTCTCTCATAATCTGGGGAACAACCTTGGCGGGAACCACGATAATGACTAGTTCCACCTCTCCTATGATCTCTGTAATGGACGGGTAGCACTTGAATGCAAGAATGAACTCTTCATGTGGGTTCACTGGGTACAACTCTCCCCGGAATATGCCTCTCCGCTTGTTATCCACAAAGTTTTTGAAGATGACGTGCCCCGCCTTCGTGATCTTGCGAGAGGCTCCAACAACCGCAACCGACTTCGGATCAAAAAATCTGTGCATCTGCTCAATAATGGATTCCATTTTGTCTCCCTTCCAGAATGTGTTCAGGTATTGCGTTTAAGAAGTTAATGGACCCTCACGATCACGATTGGCTTGTGTTTCACCCTGTCAAGCATGTCCCAAGTCACACTGGTCACGGAAACCCTAAAGGTTTCCGCCGTATCCCAGATGGTTCGGCCAGCGCCAAAGCCCTGGGCTCTGTTAGCGGTTTCCGCAATTTTGAGAGCCTCTTCTACAGGTATTTCGGAGCCCGCAACTGCGATTGGTGTGGCTCTTCGCTTCATCTTGAATAACCTTCCGATCACGTAGGCGAGGAAGCCTCCAAACGAGTGGATTCCTCTGATAGGTTTGGGGCGGGGAGTGAAGTGAAATCCGGCTAGGGAATACGTCTTATCCGTGTCTATTATCATAACCACAACTTTTTTGCCAAGCACAGACCTTATGTGCTCACGAATCTTTTGCGCTGTTTGCTGAGCGTTTTTCAGTGGAAGGCTGACGTAGGAGTAGGGCAAGTTGCTTCCATCAATTCCCCCCTCTGACCCCATCATTAACGCTTGTAGAAGCCCAGCATGTCTTAGGGCTACTTGCTTGTGGGCTGCCCCCTCCTTTATTGGGTATGCCCGAAGACGCTGAACAGTTTTCTCTCTGAGGTGGCAGAGCGGGCCAAGGATGTAGCCCCAAACATAACGCATCCAATATTTTGCGAGGAAACGAGCTGTCCAACCCGGACAGACAGCGCTTTCATCTAAAAGATTGCTTAAGGCGGTTGAGATGGCCTTCTCAGAGACCGCCACGAAGTCTCCGTCCTCTACCTTCTTTCCAATGGATTTAGCTATTTGGCTGAGGTAGTCTTCGCCCGGTTTCCAGTAGCGCGTCTCCACTGCCAGTCTCCTGTATCCTTTGACCACTCTGCATCACAACATCTTATTGACCAACGAAACTTCTAAGCGTTTATCAAAGAAACGCTGAACGAAAACGCACTTACAAGATAAAGTTCACCGGCTCTTGCCGTATTCCTTATCTCTTAAAGCTCTTCTTAAGGATCTTTCCTGCAATACTCTTGGGTAACTCAGCTACAAATTCAACTTCCCTAATTCTCTTGTAAGACGCTATTCTCTTTCTGCAGTACTCAATGAGCTCATCTCTGGTTACTGTGGCTTCTTCCTTCATAACAACGTAAGCCTTAGGGATTTCACCAGCAACCGGATCTGGTTTGCCTATTACAGCGCACTCCTTAATCGATGGATGCGTGTAAAGTACATTTTCAACTTCTGCTGGGAATACGCTATAGCCTTTATACTTAATTGTATCCTTCAGCCTATCAACAATGTAGAAATAGCCTTCTTCATCCATTTTTGCGATGTCCCCTGTGTAAAGCCAACCGTCCCTAAGGGCCTTCTTCGTTTCCCTAGGACCCTTCTTATAACCTTTCATGACCTGCGGTCCCTTTACGATTAGTTCGCCAACTTCACTTGGGGGAAGCTCTTTTGTGCCTGTCTCGATGTCAACGATCTTTGCGTCGGTGTCAATTATTGGTATGCCAACAGATCCTATCTTCACCCTATTTTGGGGGCTGTTATGCGTTTCAGGTGAAGCTTCTGTGAGACCATAACCTAATATTAGTTCAACACCGGTCAAACTATCCCATTTTCTTTTTGTGCTGTTGGGTATTGGGGCAGCTCCTGCTTTGACACAACGTAAGGATGAGAGATCATACTTGGTGATGGCTGGATGATTCACGATGACTGTGAACATTGTTGCAGCGCCATACCAGACAGTGACTTTCTTCTTTTCAACAAGTTCAAGAATCCTTTCAGGGTCAAAACGTGTAATCAATGTTAAAGTAGCTCCGACATAAATCGTTGAATTCATGTGACATGCGCCCCATGAATGACAGAGAGGTAAAACTCCTAATACGACATCATTACTGCTCCAATTAAACCAGTGAGCATTCATGATGGCGTTTGACACCAAATTGTAATGAGTCAGCATGGCGCCTTTCGGTGTACCAGTTGTACCACCAGTGCATTGAATGACTGCGACATCTTGTTTTGGTTGTATCTTGGTCTCAAATGCCTGAGAAGCGTACTTCGTCACGAGATCTCTAAAAAGATAGGTGTTCGGATATTGCTTTTCGCCGACTATAATTGTGTTCTTTAGATTGGTCCTTTTTTGCACGTTCTCAACGACTGGGTATAGAGATTCGTGGGCAATTATGGTTTCTGAATCAGAGTTACTGAGCGTGTATTCTAACTCCATCTCTTTAGAAAGTGGATTTGCAGATGCAACTACTCCTCCAGCCTTAAGGATCGCATAGTAGCTAATTGCAAACTCAGGAATATTGGGAAGGAAAATACAGACTGAACTGCCTTTCTTTACATTCAAATCTCTTAGGGCAGCGGCAAGCTTATTGGAGAGCAAATCAAGCTTCTCATACGATATTTGATCCTTTTCATGATCAATTGCTAGCTTGTTCGGATATTTTTCAGTTGAGTCTTTAAGAAATCTATAAAGAGGGACCTCGGGATACTTGATAGTTCTGGGTATTCCTTCAGGCCAAACTTTGAACCAAGGTCTTTCTTGAGGCACTGTCATCTAGAATTCATCTAAACTCTAATTACGAAAAGGCAAAGAATAATATATCTTACGCAATGGTTCTCAGTGGCCCCACACTGACAACTCTGTAGTAACAGCAGTATTTTTTTCGGTTGAATTTTCATAGGAATACATCTTCGACAGGGTAGGCACAAAAAGCTAAAGAAGAGCGCGCTTAGATAAATTAAAAAAGAGTTTTTCTTGGTTATCTGGCTCCTGGGAAGGGGTATTCTTTTCCCCAGTTGTTGAACCACAGTGGGAAGTCTTCTAATCCTACCGTTCCGTCGTTGTTGAAGTCTGGGTCGATGTCGTTGCCTGGGGCAACAGAAGCGCCGCTCGCCACTGGCCACGGATACACGCCTTCTGACCACTCTAGGTCCCACCAGTCTATTATACGGGTGAGGGGTGCTTTTCCCAATTCTTCCAGCCAATAGAATAGGTCGTCTAGGTCTACTAATCCATCAAAGTCCGCGTCGCCAACCGGCCCCTTAGTATAGTCGGTGCCCTGTCGAGAGTAGAACCACATTTCTAGGTACCGTTTTGCCTTTGTGAGGTCATAGCTGTAGGGTTCAAGCTTGTTATGGAAGAGTTGTACCTGCGTTCCGCCTAGCTCTTCTGGCTCAGTGTAGTATTGCCAAGGATGAGCGAAGCTTATTCCGGGAAGCGGGTTCGCAATGCCCCAGCTTGGCAATATTTCAGCGAATATGTCTGGGTATGGGATGGCGTGGGCTAGGGCTAGCCTCAAATACCTGTTGCTGAGATTTGGACTGTTGAAGTTCATCCATACGCCGTTGCTCGCCATGTGAGGTACCACATATACTAGGAGGGTAGGATCATTCAAAGCTTCAAAAACTTCCACCGGAACTATTGGATATTCGCCAAAGTCTATTGCATGGGTTTGTATGCCTGCAAACATAACTTCTGCGTCGGGGACATACTCAAGAATGATCTTTTCAATGTCGTAGGGTCCCCAAGCAGGCGATCCCACAATAGATGCGTTGTATCCGAAGTAATTGGGGTTCCTCACGAAGGTTATGTCTGAGTATCCAGCTGGTGTGCTTTCGCTGTACCAGGTGTAGGGACCTATTGTTGGCACGGTCTTCGCATCACCAAACCACTTGTTTTCACGGCTGCCACGCAATTGGCGGGGAGGTATATCTTTCAAACGGTGATAAGGCATGATGCCTCCTCCCCGAGTGTTTGCAAGGATAAGTGGGAGATCAACGTAGGGCTCGTAGAGAATTAAATCGATGCTGTAGGGGTCCCAGTTGGGGTCCTCCGGATCAGTCGCATTGACATATTCAACACGCTTTACTATGGGTGCGAAGTCGCCATGCGCTGTTGTAAGCATATATTTGTCGAGGACGTAGTCGTAGGTGAACTTTACATCTTGTGCATCGAAGGGGTGACCGTCGCTCCAGAGAACGCCTTCTCTAAGAGGAATCCTTACACGATAAACTTGCTTGCCGTCTGTGGGGTCTGTCTCCCAGCCCACGTCTTGTGGAAAGTCTCTGGCTAGCCAGGGTTTAAGAGTATAGCGCTGTGGAGGTGGCGCCTCTCCTTCAGCCGGCCATGGATCAAGGCTTGGCTTATAAAGAGTTCCAGAAAGTAGATTTTGATACAGCTCCTCAGTGCGGGCATCTACGAAAGTCGCCAGATAAGACCACCAAGCTTCGCGAACGCCATATATGATTGTCTTATCCACCGTAAGACGGTCTAAAACATTAGGTAGCAACAATTCTTCTAAACCAGTGACGTTAATGCGTAGGTTTGAGAGGTCATACCACCATACAGTTGGGTCGTAACCCTGAATGTAGCGGCCTCGAACATGATAGACATGGGGATAGTAAATGTTAATCATAGGAGGATTATGCATAAGTTCCTCTTGCCAAGCCCAAGCATAGCTCTGGCGCCTTTCAGCATCAAAGCTCGTCTGCATCTTCCAATAGAGCCAGTCGGACTTTCTGTTCAGGTAGGGAAATACGTTTGAACCGTAAGGAGTTATACATTTGGATAGGATTAGGCCATCCATCCCTAACATTCCTTGAGGATGCAACCACCACTCCGGAGAAGTGAGATCCCAACGGCCTGGTGGTTTTCCAGGCGGACGCCCGCCCAGCGGGGCCTCCCACATGAGATACCAGAAGTCGTAATAGTCACAGGGTATGTAGATTTCAAGGTTGATGCCAATCTTTGCAAATTCCGGTCGTAGCCTATACCAAATGTCATGGTAGCCACCTGAAAGTCCCCACCAAGGATCCGGGTTGAGAAATGCCCACAGAGTGAAGTATGGCTGACCCGGTGGCCAACCGCCAGGAGGCGTATACGATTGCACAGGCACCTGTACGTTTATGGCGGCTAAGCTTGCCAGAAGCATGATGGTAATGAGCATAAGCATAGAAGCACGAACGCGCATAATTTACACCCACCTTCTAACGCAGAGAACCCCCTCTCCCTTACCCCCCTTCTAATACTATTGAGCCTCAAAATAAGCCTTACCACAATGCGTGCGTAACCATAGAAAAGGTTTTTTCTTTGCACATCGTAATTCTTGTTTGGTCCTTTTACTGTATGGGGGAACACGTTTCATTCCCTCCACTCTTTTTTAGAACTAACAAAGCATATGTGTTTTCAACACTGCTTTGTCAGTTTCACAGAGCGCGCGCATACGACAAGATTGACTTATGCTTTCGAGGCTAGATAGAAATAAATAGTAGGCGTATGGTAAAATACGAATCTTAACATATGGTCGGAGGTTTTAGATGGTGCCAAGAATCCTCGTGTGCATCAAACAAGCTTTGGATGTGGCTGAGTTAAAAATAGATTCGGCGACAAGGCGTCCGATAATTGCGGGTGTGCCACGAAAAATTAGCGATTTTGACAAGAATGCTCTGGAGGAGGCTATAAGACTAAAAGAGAAAATTGGCGGAGAAGTGACTGTTATAACCGTTGGTCCAGAAGAGGCTAAGATAACTCTTAGAGAGGCTTTAGCCATGGGTGCTGATAAAGCCTATCTTATAAGCGACCCAGCCTTTGAGGATTCGGACACCCTGGCCGTCTCCTATATCCTCGCCGAGACAATCAAGAAGTTGGGAGAGCTTGATTTGATCATTTGCGGCGAAGCTTCTACCGATAGCTTTTCAGCTCAGGTGGGACCTCGCTTGGCTGAGAGATTGAACATTCCACAAATAACGTATGTCAGAAAGGTTAGTTTAGATGGAGATAACGTAGTCGCTGAGCGAAGCTTAGAGGACTGCTATGAAACTGTTAGAACAAAAACACCTGTTTTGTTAACTGTGACGAGGGAAATCAACGATCCTAGGATTCCCTCCCTCATGGCTATTATGAAGGCTTCAAAAAAGGAAATCGTGATGTGGAAAGCAGAGGACCTTAAAATCTCTAAGGAGAAGGTGGGAAAGACTGGTTCAGCGGTTCAAGTGACTGATGTCCTCGCGCCGAAGGTGGAGAGGAAAAAGATTGTGATAAAGGCTGAGACCGTTGAGGAGATAGCCGAAAATCTGGTTAAGGCTCTAATCAAGGAAGGTGCCGTATCGGGGTGAGACGTTGAGTGAACATCGGGGTGTTTGGGTATTCTCTGAAAACAAGGACTTAATGCTCGAACTCCTCGGAAAAGGAAGCGAACTAGCGAACAAACTACAAACGGAACTAGCAGCCATACTATTGGGGCATGAAGTAAGCAACCAAGCAAACGAGCTTATAGCACATGGAGCGAACAAAGTCTATGTAGTCGACCATCCTTACTTCAAAAACCTCCATGCCGATCCTTACACGAGTGCATTAACCAGCTTAGTCAACCAATACAAGCCCGAAATTCTCTTAATAGGCTCAACAAAGAGGGGAAAGGAATTGGCTTCGAGGCTCGCCACTAGACTAGAAACTGGATGCGTATCAGACTGCACAGAATTGTGGATCGACGAGAAAGGTAGACTGCTAATGAATCGTGTAGTCTATGGCGGAAATGCTATAGCCACGGAGATATGTCGTACGAAGCCTCAAATAGCAACCGTACCTCCGAGAACCTTTGAAACGCTGGAGTACAAGGACAGAAAGGGCGAAATTGTCAAAGTGGACGTTAAAGTTGAGGAGACGAGAACAGAAATTCTAGAGACGAAAGAAATAGAAGCGGTAAAGGTTAGGTTGGAAGATGCAAAGGTGATCGTTGCTGTTGGGCGTGGGGTTGAAAAGAAGGAAGATATTAAAATATTTGAAGAGTTGGCGGAGATTCTAGGCGGACTAGTTGGTTACACTAGACCCCTATGTGAAGATCGAAGATGGTACACGGAATGGATTGGGCTCTCCGGCCATAAAGTTAAGCCAGCCCTCTACATCGGCTGCGGCATTTCAGGAGTGATTCAGCACATAGCTGGGATACGTGACTCCCAAATCATTGTAGCCATCAATAAGGACCCGGAAGCACCCATCTTTGAGATCGCTGACTACATAATTGTGGGTGACATTTATGAGGTAGTGCCTGCTTTGTCAGCTACCTTGAAAAAGCTAAAGGCTAGCTAAAGACAACATGATTTCTGAACGAAAAAATAAGAGAGGGGTCGTCCACTCAGAAACTACTTGTAATCGATGTATTCGCCTCCAAGCAGTTCTCTTACGAGAACAACCCTCTGGATGTTAAGAGCACCCTCAGCTCCAACGCAGTACGACATTATCCCCCTCATTCCCATTTCAAGGGGGCACTCTTTGGTGTATCCCCAAGCTCCCAACCATAACATTGTGTCATAGAAGATTTTGAATGCAAGAGGCGGACCCAGCAACTTGACCGTTGATATCATCTTTCCCACTTCGAGTGGCGTGAAACGCTTTCTCTTATACTTTTCGTCCATCATCCAAGCCGTTCTGTAAACTAACGATCGCAGAGCCTCTAGCTGTGAGTAATCATCTGCCAATTCATATTGGATCATGCCGAATTTTCCAATGGGGCGTCCAAAAGCTTTACGTTCCTTAATGTATTCCATTCCAATCTCAAGTGCACGTTGTGCACATCCAACAGAAGTTGCTCCAATTAATAGCCTTGCAGCGTCAAAGCCTTCCATGGTCATGTAGAAGCCTTTGCCCTCTTCTCCCATGAGGTAGTCATTTGGCAGTTTAACGTTTTTCATGGTGAAGGCTCCGCAGGATATGCCCATTCTGCCCATGTCGTCGAAACGTTTGCTTACCTCAACGCCTGGAGCCTTCATTGGAAGATAGAAGGATGTCATGCCTCTGTGTGGAGCCTCTGGCGGTGCTGGTGATGTTCTGGCGATTATCCAGAAGCCGCCCTTGCCAAGATGTACACACTCTTCTGTACCACTGATGTACGTCTTTTCTCCATTGACGATCCATGAGTTTCCCTCTTTTTTTGCTACTGTCTTAAAACCTGCGACATCGGAACCTCCAATAGCTTCGGTTGTAGCTATACCTATGAATGCCTCGCCCTTTATTGATGGACGTATACACTCTTCTCTAACTTTTTCTGTGCAGTATCTGTCAGCGACAAAGCCCCAGCTGCTTTCGACCAGGAAATGCACTGGTAGCGCTATGGTGATGTCAGCGTAGGCTAATTCTTCAGCAGCTATGCAGGCAGTAACCCAGTCTGCTCCTGTCCCGCCATGTTCTTCGGGGACTGTCATGAGCCATAAGCCGAGGTCAGCCATTCCCTTAATGATCTCGTTGGGGATCCATTGTTTTGTGTCGATTTCTCTAACTTTTTCCATGGGTAGGTTCTTTTCGCACCATTCTCTCAGAGCTTTTCTAAAGAGTTCTTGTTCCTCTGTGAAGCTAAAATCTACCAACTTCTTCACCTTTTGAAAGCGCAGTTTTGTAGTCTATGCGCACTATGTGAATATAAGATTTATTAATAATTGTTGTTAGCCTATCTTTTCTAAGAGTTTATCTACTGGGCTTCGATTGAGATGTAAACCTAATTTTTCTTCTTCAATTCCCATGGCTATTCCCAGCAGTTGAGTGTAGTACAGGACTGGGAAGTCGAGTTTGCTCCCTACTGTGGATGCTATGGCTTTCTGTCTTTCATCAAACATTGTGTGACATGCCGGACAAGTAACTACTAGTCCATCAAAGCCACGGTCTTGAATCGCCTTTAATTTTAATCCTGCAAAGGTGAAGGCGGCGTCGTGATGCGACCAGAGAAGTAGGGCTCCACAGCAGTCCAACTTCTCGGGGTATGTCTCACTTTTCGCCCCTAACCACTCGATCAGCTCATCAAGCTTTCGAGGGTTTTCAGGGTCGTCAACCCTTTTGAGAGTGCTTGGTCTGATGGTGTGGCAGCCGTAGTGGGAGGCTAATCTTAACCCGCTAAGCTTCTTTTTTGTCAAGTTTTGTATGGTTTCCTTCTTTATGGCATTGTATAGCAGATCGATGATGTACCACATACGAATAGAACCCTTATATTCGAGTCCCTCGTCCTTTAAGAGGCAGTCTATTTTCTCCCGTAACTTTTCATCTTGGCTTAGATAGTGCATAGTTTCAGAAAAGGAAAGATGACAGCCGCTACATAAAACCAGCAGATCCTTCAAGCCCGTTTTCTCAGCAATAGCGAGGTTTCTCGCCGACAGATAAAGAAAGGCGTTCATGTTCACACTCATAACGGGGATCCCACAGCATGAAACACCTTCTAAATCGACAAGCTCTACTCCGAGTCTCGGCAAAACCTCCCTGACAGACAACTCGTATGCATATTGTGTATTTGGAATGACGCAGCCCCAGTAAACTGCTGTCCTCAATTATAACACCTCTAAGAAGTTTCCAACGCCTTTAGGAACGTGGCTTTAAAGTTCTCGCTTGGTGTAGGAAGCTTAGGCAACCCCAGTTTGTCGCGACTGAATTTTTCCAGTTTGCGCGTTATGGCTTCCCGCGGTGTTAGAATGAATCCGGTTTCAAGGATCATGCTTACATTTCTGAGATGTCCCTCTGGGACTTTAGCCTCCATCTCCACAGCTAGGTTTCTCAACGCGAGAATTAGGTCGACGGGCGCTACTTCTTGGGGGCATCTCTCTTTACATTTTAGACACATGGCGCAGGTCCATATGATGCCGGAGTTAATCACGTCTTCAATGAAGCCCAGCTTAACTAGGTTTACGATTTCGTGGGGCTTAATTTCCAGCATTTTCATTGAGGGGCATCCGCTTGTGCATCGGATGCATTGAAAGCAGTTGTAGGGCTTATGCTCACCGACTTTTTCTAATACCTTTAGGCGAAGCTTTGAATCAGGCTTTTTTGTTGTCATCAGGTCTGTTATGGTCATATCTTCTGAGACGTATGGGAACTAGAACTTATAGGTATCGTTATAAAGAGTGTGAAGAGATTTCTTATTCTAACTGCCTGCTATAGGAGGCGAATAGTGGATGGCAAATAAGCATTCAGCGCTGGTGATTGGCGGAGGAGTTGCTGGGCTTCAAACCACTCTAGACTTAGTGAGGGTTGGTTTTAACGTTTATTTGGTCGAGGTGAAACCTCGTTTAGGAGGTCACGCTTCATTATTGCATAGAATATTTCCAACATTAGAAAGTGCCGAAGAATTGACGAAACAACTGTTTCAAAGAGTTATTGAACACTCGAAGGTCAAGGTTCTCCCCTATTCTGAGATTGAAAAGGTTGGGGGTTCTATAGGTGACTTCAAAGTCAGGGTGTTAAGGAAAGCGAGGTATGTGGATGAGGAGAAATGCACGGCTTGTGGTGAGTGTGAAAAAGTTTGTCCAGTTAATGTTCCTAAGGATTATGAAATGGGAATTGGCTTTAGGAAGGCTGCCTACCTCCCTTCTCCACATCCTGTTCCATCCAAATACCTAATCGATCCAGAGCATTGTCTATACTTCAAGGACGGCTCATGTCATGCGTGTAGAGATGTTTGCCCGGAAAACGCCGTTGTCTTTGAGCAAAAGGCTGGAGAAGAAACACTCGATGTAGATGTGATTATTGTTGCAACTGGCTTCAAACCCTACGATGTCACAAAAAAGGGTCACTACAAGTACGGCGTTTACAGAAACGTGATAACGGGAATCGAGTACGAAAGATTGTGCAGCCCTAATGGACCTACGCAGGGAAAAATCGTGAGAATTGATAACAGGGAGAAGCCGAGATGCGTGACTTACATATTATGTGTTGGCTCGAGGGATGAGCAAAATCATGGCTACTGTTGCAGGGTCGGATGCATAAACGCTCTAAAACACGCCTATCTCTTAAAGGACCAGTATGGAGGTGAAGTGGAAGCTTACATTTGCTACACTGACATGCGGGCAGTGGGTAGAAAAGCAGAAGAATTCTATCGAAATGTGAGAGAATCAGGGGTTAACTTCATTCACGGCGAACCCTCTGAAATCAGAGAGCTCCCAGACGGATCATTGACCAGCGACGTTTATGACCAGGCAACATCCAAACTACTTTCCATAACAACGGATTTAATCGTTTTAGAAACGGAACTAGAACCTGAAGTCGGCCTCCAAGAAAAGCTAAAGATACCCCTCAACGAAGACGGATTTTTCAAAGAAGCCCACCCCCAACTTGCAGCAAACGAGACACCAATCAAGGGAATATTTTTGGCAGGGGCAGTGCAGGAACCAATGAACGTAGCCGAGGCAGTAGTACGCGCATCCGCCGCAGCCACAAGGGCGTTCATATCGATTCAGAAGCAATGACTAAAGCTCTTTCCCAACCATTTTTCGTCAATGACTCTGCATCATGTGCCATTAGAAAGTGAAGCGGAGAAAATCATATTTGCGAAGTCGTTTATGTCATCAAGAGAGGTGCATAGCTTTGGCTGGCAATAAGATTTTGATGATCGGCTTAGGAAGCCTCGGCGGACACGTGTTGGAGTTTCTCGCTCGCACACACGGGATGAATAGGATAATTGCGGCAGACGTAAACGAGGATTGGGGAATCTGCAAAACCAACAACGCAATTTTAGGGGCTATTAACCAAGGCTTCTACCCAAGCATTACATTCCGAAAAATCGACCTAAACAATATCGAGGGAACTGCCGGGATATTGAGGGAGGAGAAACCTGATCTAATATTCAACGCCACCACGTTGCAGTCTTGGTGGGTGATCGGACTGCTCCCACAAAAGGTGTATGAGAAACTTTTAGGCGCTGGTCTCGGCCCCTGGCTACCCATGCATCTAACCCTAACCCACAAACTGATGAGAGCCGTTAAGAAGGCTGGAATAGAGACTCACGTTGTGAGCTCATCCTTTCCAGATGCTGTACACCCAGTTTTAGAGAAAGTGAGCCTAGCTCCCACTGTTGGAATAGGCAACTTTGACCTCCTCATACCTAGGATAAAGAAAGTGGTAAGCGAGAAACTAGGAGCGCCTATACGCAACATCTCAGTCTTCATGATCGGCCACCACGTTCACGATGTCCTCATTGAAGATTTCGGCACCACGGGAGGCGCACCATACTTCCTAAAGATTCTTGTAGGCGACAGAAACGTGACCAAAAAACTGGATCCTGAGAAAATATTTTCGGAGCCCATACCGACGCCGCCAGGAAACCAGAGCGACCAGCAGGTAGCATCCTCAGCTGTGAAGAACATACTTGCTATCCTAAACGATACTGGAGAGTTAACCCATGCTCCGGGACCCAACGGATTGCCTGGAGGATACCCAGTCCGCTTGAGCGCGAAGGGAGCAGAAGTTGTTTTGCCCGAGGAACTAAGCCTGGAGGAAGCAGTAAAGATTAATGAAGAGGCGCAGAAGTTCGACGGCATACAGGAAATAAAGAATGACGGAACAGTGGTCTTCACCGAAAAGTCTGTTAAAATAATGAGGAAAATGCTGAACTACGATTGTGAAGAGCTAAGGCTCAAGGAAAGCGAAGAAAGAGCTACTGAGCTGAAGGCACTATACAACAGCTTTGCAGAAAGATACAGGTAGGAAAGAATGTGCCATGCCCCTCACTCCCCTCCACTATTGTGTTGCCTACATGATCGGCAAGTGGAAGCCAAGCCTAAGCCTTCCAGGACTCATTGTTAGTTCGATGATGCTAGACTTAGACACGCTGATCTACCTGCTCATAGGCGATTTACAAAGGAGAGGAGTGCTCCACAGCTTCCTTGGAGCGGCAACCCTCGGCACGGCGTTGTCAGTGTTGTTCACCGTCTACGCTTATCCAATGGTGGTTTCGGGTATGCTCGGGATGGAAAAGAGGACGGTTGAAGAGAGGTGTCGCTTCTCAAAAAGATTAGTTTTGGCATGCTTTGTTGGAAGCGTGCTCCACGTGCTAGCCGATTCGTTACACCATGAGTATAATCCCGCTCTCTACCCTTTCATAAACGAGTCTTTTGACGCACTTGTGCTTTTTGGCAACTGGCGCCTAGCTTCCATGATCGTCCAGTCGGTGCTTTTCGTGGTACTCATCGTAATCTTTGTTTGGGAAGCAGTGAAGAAAACGGATGGTTTTTGGAAACGTGTGCTTGTAAGTTAATTCACTTGGACCCATCAGAACGACATCCCTCATAACATTAAAAATAAATAACCCACCTGAATTCTAACGATGACGAAGACCTAAACAACAGCAAGCTGAGAGTTGCAAGAAATGGGAGACCTCGTAAAAATCTTCTTCGACCCTATGAATATGGGGATAGAAGTAGAGCGAGGGACGATACTGCTCGATGCTATCAGAGAGGCTGGCATAAGAATCGAAAGTATATGCGGTGGAAAAGGCGAATGTGGAAAATGTAAGGTGATTCTCAAAAAAGGCGAAGTCTCCAGTCCATCGATCAGCCATAAAAAGCATCTCTCCCCTCAGCAGATAGCCGAAGGCTACCGTCTTGCATGCCAAATTCGCGTCCTAGGCGACAGTGAGTTTACAATTCCAGTTGAAAGCCGAATTGACCGCCCCAAGATACTCCTCAGCATGGAAATGGTCATCGACAGAATTGACCCAGCGTCAAAAAAATATCTAGTGAAGGTATCGCCCTTCCGAGACTATGAACAACAGCTTTTACATCGCTCGATTAAACTTGAAGGCTACTCGGGTCCAACGCCAAAGTTAGATGACAAAATCTACAACAAGCTTCTTTCGATGGAACACGAAGAGCCGATAACCGCGACCTTAACTAAGACGAACAACTATCCCGAAATCATCAATGTTGAATCGGGCAACAGGACCAGTTCAAACTACGGTCTTGCCATCGACGTTGGAACAACAACCGTCGTCATACTGCTTGTTGACCTGATAAGCGGAAAGATTCTAGACAGAGAGGCGGGGTTAAACAGACAGATCACCTACGGCGAAGAACTCATCCCGAGGATCGCATTCGCAGGCGAACCCAACGGACTGCAGAAGCTCCAACTAGAAGTTGTCAAAACCATAAACGAAATTGTGGATAGACTTACATCAATGGTTGGGGTGAAAAACGAAGAAATCATGGACATTTGCGCGGGCGGAAACACAGTTATGAACCATCTCCTAGCGGGGATAGACCCAACATATCTTGGCACGGCGAACGTGGAAGTCTCCAGAAGCCCCATCATCAAAAAATCGAGGACTCTCGGAATCCACGCAAACCCGGAAGCCTATGTCTATTGTCTTCCCAACGTAAGTCGATTCCTCGGAGGAGACGCAGTTGGCGACGTGATAGCCTCCGGCATGCATAAGTCTGATAAGACATCGCTTCTGGTCGACATGGGAACAAACGGGGAAATCATCTTCGGAAACAAGAGTTGGCTCGTATCGTGCTCTTGCGCATCTGGCCCCGCCTTCGAAGGAGAAGGCATCAAATTCGGGATGCGAGCAATGCGCGGTGGAATAGAACACGTTAAAATTGATCCCAAATCCTTCGAGGCAGAGTACACCGTTATCGGGGATACGCTTCCCAAGGGCATCTGTGGCTCAGGCATCATTGATGTCGCGGCGGAAATGTTTTCCTTTGGCATCTTGGATTTCGCAGGAAAAATTGTGAAAGGCCGAACGCCACTTGTTAGAAGAGGACGGGATGGACTGGAGTACGTCGTAGTCCCCGCTGAGAAAACAGCGATTGGCCAAGACATAGTAATAACGCAACGCGACATGGATTACATCCTGGATTCAAAGGCCGCCGCATGCGGAGCGATAACAGTTTTAATGAAGAAACTCAAACTGTCCATCTACGACGTTCAGAATCTCTACCTAGCAGGAGCCTTCGGAGCCTATACTGATCTGAGAAATGCAACAAAGCTTGGGATTTTCCCAGAGTTTCCGAACGCAAAGGTCCGCCCAATTGGAAACGGTTCGCTTTCAGGCGCATATGCCACGCTGTTGTCAATGGAGAAACGGGATGAGGCGAAGGCTATAGCGGAGAATATGGTATACATTGACCTTCTTGTCGACGTGGAGTTCACGGAGAAATACTCTGAGGCGATTTACATTCCGGGTAAAAAGGAGTTTTTCCCAAGCTACGGTTCTTAGCGTTACTCCTCCTTAGGAGGCCACTTCTCGCTCAGAAGTTTCGGTATTCCAGATGAATCCCTTGGACCCACCAGAACGCGCCACCCACTTAGGTCCTCTATCTCCCCGCTTAACCTAGCCGCCATGCCCGGAATGATCAGGTGCCTGTGCTTAACCTTCTGCTCTACCCCTGACCCCTTAAGCGCATCCGCGGTCTTTTCCGCCGTCAGATACCTTCCAGCTACAGCACTTTCAACGCTAATCCCCTCGGTGTCAACTACAAGTAGGTAGCAGTTGAGTTTAGCCGACTTAATATCAGACTCAACTGTGAAGTATGTTAGGGCGTAGTTGGTTGTGAGCAATAACGGAGAATTCTCATCTGGCTCTCCAAAGGTTCTTAATCCAGGCTCAACTGCAACTGGCTTCCTCGGATCCGTGTATATGTTGAATCTCCATATGACAGTTGGTAGTTGAACCCATCCATTGAGACTATGCATTATCAGCATGTCTGCGTATCTGGACATTAGCATGGAAGCAACGCAGGCTTCCTTCCACGCCAACGTCTCCTCCGGAGCTTTCTCGCCCATCCAAGTGGTGATGGGCGTTCCTATGATGGGGAAGCTAAATAGTTTATCTCCCTTACTGCATGCGTTTCTTCTCACCATGGTGAAGTTGTTGATGGTATCCGATAAGCCTTCGTCAGCGAAAGTTCCTGGGTCAAGCACTATATTCTCAACTCTGTACTCGATCATGGTCTTTGCTAGGGATTTCAGAAGCTTAAGGTTGTTCGGAGCAAAAATGGTTAAGGGACAATTGTACATGAGTGTCAGCTCAGCCATGTCTTTCCAATTGTTCTCTGTTGCTGCGTAGATTAGGGGGTTTCTGTCCTTAATTGCGACTAAACCAGCTTCCATGACGTTGGAGTTGAAAGAGCACAAGATCAGCGGTAGCTCCGTGACCTTAGCAACCTTCTCCACGGCTGACTTAAAGGTTGTTGGATCGTCCGACGTCGACCTGATTGCTATCATATCGAGGTTAACTTCTCTTCCGATATAGTTGTAAGAGAAATCCTCAACTTTCTTCACCTTATCTAGAAGCTCAGTTTCAGGCATCTCATCTGTTACCTCTATTGCTATGGGCGTCGGGTTGTGATACGTGAACTCGTGGCGGTGCATGACAAGTTTGCCACCAACCTTGACTGCATGGTTGCCTATGCCGATGATGATCTCCTTAACGGCTGGCGCCAGCATCTCTTGGAGTTTCCCATACGCCTCCTTGTACTTCTTCTCCAGAAGCGGAGGACACTGCTCTATTGAAATCTCTCGGTTAACAACTTTGGCGGCGAAGGCCATGCAGTTGGCTTCTTCGCACTCCTTGCAGTTGGTTCTGGGAAGCAACATGTACACGTCGATGGGGCTGAGTTCCTTTATGCCTTTCTTGATTTCCCTTTCAGTCACGTTTCACTCCTCACTATATCTTCACAGTGACCCAGTCAGCTATTTTCTCGGGCCTAGCCTTGCCTGCGCTCATCAATTGTTTGACAACTTCCTTCATAGTCCTGACAGCGGCTGGATGCATCATCATGAACAGGTCAACCCCAGCTAGCAGTAGGACCAGCGCGGTAACAGTCTCCCATAGGGGACCTCTAAGATCCCGAGGTTCCCACTCCGGCCCCATCTTCAACCAAGCCTCCCTTGCAGCCCAAGAGTTAGTGGTTCCAGATAGGGCTGGATGTTGAAGTTCTGGGTCTCCCATCAGTGCGGCCATTCTAGCGCGCTCGTGAATGGTAAATGAATATTCAAGCCCGTAGCCTAGGGCTGCCGTTGTTAGGTCCATCAGTATTCTATCTTTGGGTAGGAACTCGTAGAGCCTTCTGTTTAGTTCCCTAGCCCGATTCAAGTCTAGGGCTGTAAATGCAAGCGCTATATGTCCATGATCATTAACAGATTTCGCCAACTCATTGAGGAGGCCGGCGTCAGCCATGTCCAGGGTGAGGGAGCTGAACACAACCCTCTCGCCTTCAGCCACCTCGCTCGCTTTCTTGAAAACTGCAGTGTCCTTTTTTGGGTCTCCGCAACCTCCAACGATTATCGGGACATCCACGGCCTGCAGTACGTTCTCTATGGTTTTTGAAGCATCTGCCGGGGATGTATCCTTGATAAGCGGGTCCGTGCTCACAAGATGAACCGTGACCATTTCAGCCCCAAACTTATCAACCGCTAGCTTTGCCCACGCAGCCGTGTCTTCCATGACATCCTCAACATGTATCCTTATAGCCTTCGGAAGTTGCACAGCCATGTCGAACACGTCTAAAGTGACTACTGGTGGGTGTGGAGGAGGCTTCTCGAACATATAGAATGCTGGGGAGGTTGCGCCTCCAATCATAACGGTCTTGCCGCGAGAACCGCCTTCGCCCTTAGTGGCTCCAAGCTTTACTTCTAAGATCCTTCCGGGATACTCCTCAATGGGAGGAATGAAGGCCTCTTCAAGAATCGTTGTGGGCTTCACCTTCGGTGGAGGAGGTGCTACAACCTTTGGGGGGGCGGCTACGGCAGCTGTTGGTTGTAGCCAAATCTCTAGGTCTCCAACTTCTATGTCCACATCTTCGAGTTCAACTTCTTGAAACTTACTTAGAAGCTCAAGGAGCTCGGGGCTGAGCTTGACGGAAGCTTTCTTCTTTTTCTCTTCCTCTTCCTCCATGTTTATCACTTCTTCTTCTCGGTGGATCTGATGATGACTCTCTCCGCATGAATCTTTGCGTTTTTGAGGATTATTTTGAAGCCGCCAGCGGCGATAGGCATGGTGGGAAGTGTGGCTACCGCAACCTCTGGGGCAACTGGGACCTCTTCCTCCTTCACCTCAGGCACAACCTCGGCTGGTATTGCCTTCCACCGTTCGACTACAGGATGCTCCTTTTCTTCAAGGGACACCTTTAGTTCGTCAACTGTTTTCACATCGTTTTCTGTAGCTATCTTATCAACTACTTCCTTAGGTATGAAATCTCTAACACGCTCCTTAATGCTTGCAGGCATCCACACAACGCGGTTCCATCCCCCGTCAACTTGAAGGAACTTTGGAGACCTCATATACTCGATGGATATGCCGTGGAACCCATTCACCTGTCTCCCTCCGGCGGTAGAGTCTGCCATGGTGGAGAAAGGTAGACCGTTTACGGTCGTGCCCTCAAAAGCCCGATGAACTATTCCAAGACCATCCACCTCGGGTATGTAGAAGGCTATGCCCTCGAAGCAACCGCAGGAAGTGTGAGGATAATCAAAAGCAGTGTACAACCACACCCGGGTTACTTCCCCCAAGGTTTTCTCTTTAAGGACCGCGTTGGCTCCAATATACTCGCCCTTGAACGGGTCGATACATTCACCTTTATCAATGCTGAAAACTGGACCCTTAGGGTCCACCCGTGCTGAGGCCCGACCGTCAAACCAGCTGATGGCTCCGCAGTTAGCATACCTTTGGGGTGTAATCACACAACAGTGGGTTGGAGCAAAGGACTGGCACAGCGTGCAGCCATAGAACGCATCCGCCTCCTCATCTTTCATTCCTCGAGCCTTGGCGTCGCGAGCCTCGTAGACGCCCATGGCCTCCTTGTACCTTTCCTTGACCTTCTCTGGTTCGGAGATGAATGTAATCTGCATTTTCTCGATGAACGAAAGTTCGCTTTTGAACAGTCTCAGCAAGACCTTTCCTATCATGCTGAAGGAGTTTAAGCCTTTTTGAAAGGATTTTTTGTTTAGTCGCAGCCAGATGTCGTATCGCTGGTTTAAGTGCATGAAGCCCTCAATGTAGTTGGAGTATTCGTGGATGCGCCGTTCGATGACGCCTTCAAGTTCTTCTTCAACATCTTTCCCGGCGACTTCTATGTATATACCGAAGGGGTGGGTGCTTCCCTCTTTCATGTCCTTGATGTCCGGTCCAATCACTGTAATTTTTCCGTCCTCAACTTCGTCTAAGCCTTTAGCTCTCACCAGCTCAAACTTGTATTCGTTTTCTGGACCGCCTAACTCCACGTACATGTCATGTCTTCGAATCCGTTCACCCTCATAGATCACTCCAACGTCTACTGGAATATCTTCAAACATCGACATTTCCACTCTCTCCTAACTCATTTAGAACGGTTTTAAGGCTTTCACTCCACTCCTTATGTGGAGTGTTAAGAAATGCATAGGTTGTTAGGGCTATTTTTTTCCTCATTCAAAGTTCTCCTCAAAATTTTTCTCCGATGGTGATAATTGCGACGTCTGGGCAAACGGTTTGACAGAAGCTGCAAAGCGCACATTTGGTTTCATCTACTACTTTAGGTGGATGGGCTCCCTTTTCGTTAAGCTCCTCAGAAAACTCCAACACATTTTTGGGACAGAACTCCACGCAAAATCCGCATCCTCTGCAACGCTCCTTTATTATACGGATTTCAGCTCGTCGGACCTTGGTTTTATCCAAATCTAATGGTTCGCGCCATATTCTTAATGGCATGACAGTCACCCAGCCTCCTTAAACAGCATTTTCGACTTTTCAACTTCTACTTTGCTCACCTTGTCCACAATGCTCTGCATTTCCTTGATTTTAGAAGTAAATCTTTCACCTTCAGCCGCGCTTATCCAAGCCAGCTGCAAACGGTCCTTATTTAACCCCAGCCTTTCCATCTTCTTCCACAGCTTCTCAATTCTTCTCTTTGTTTGGTAGTTGGCGTTTATGTAGTGGCAGTCTCCTGGATGGCAACCAGCAACTAGCACTGCGGCGGCTCCCCTTGCAAAGGCTCTTTCCACAAATTTTGGAGTTACCCTGCCAGAGCACATGGTCCGAATTATACGGACGCTGGTTGGATACTGCATTCTACTCACTCCAGCGAAGTCTGCGCCAGCATAGGAACACCAGTTGCAGCAAAAAGCCACAATCTTCTTGTCAGCATCTCGCTCGGTTGCGGCGCCAATCTGAGCGTAAATCTGTTCGTCAGTGAAGTGGCGCATGGTTATTGCGTCGAATGGACATTCAGCGCCGCAGGTGCCGCACCCGGCACACGCCGCCTCTATAACTTCGGTTTTTTTCAGCTCTTTGTCTACGGTGATGGCGTTGTAGGGACATACTCTGGCGCATAGCCCGCAGACCTGACAGTTTTCCGGGTGCACGATGGGCGTGAGAGCTTCCACCGTTACCTTGCCCTTCGCCATGAGAATGCTTGCGCGGGCTGCTGCTGCACTTGCCTGTGTCACGCTGTCCTTGATGTCCTTTGGGGATTCGGCGCAGCCAGCAAGGAACACCCCTCCCGTTGGTGTGTCTACTGGTTTCAGTTTTGGGTGGGCCTCCATGAAAAATCCGTCTGAAGTTCTTGACAGCGTAAGTAAACGTTGGATTACGTCGCTGTCTTGTCTTGATTCGATTCCTATTGACAGAATCACCATTCCAACGCTGATCTCATATAACTCTCCGCGCAACGTGTTTTCTCCGATTAGAACCAAGTCATTTGATCTTCCGTCTTCAATGATCTCCGCAGGCAAACCACGGATAAATGTCACGCCTTCCTCCTTAGCCCTCTTATAAAGCTCTTCAAAGCCTTTTCCGTAGGCTCGTATATCTATGTAGAAAACGTAGATTTTGGTTTCAGGCCAGTGCTCCTTGATGAGAAGGGCGTCCTTGATCGTGTTCATGCAACAAACGTTGCTGCAGTAGAAGCGGCCGCTCTTCGCGGAGCGAGAGCCAACGCATTGAATGAAGGCAACCGTCTTTGGAATCTGCATGTCACTTGGTCGAATTAGACGCCCCCCTGATGGCCCACCCGCGTTTATCAAGCGTTCAAATTCTAGGGAGGTGATGACATTTGGAAACCTCGTGTATCCATAACTCATCAGAGAGGTTGGATCAAACACGTCAGCTCCAGTGGCAACGATTATCGTGCCAACATCCAACTCCACGGTTTCCGGTAACATGTGGAAATTGACGGCATTTCTTTCGCAAGCATTTGTACACTTTTCGCATACGATGAAGGAGTTGTTTAGACAAAGGTTTCGGTCGATAATATAAGTGGGCGGCACGGCTTGGGCGAACGGTATGTAGATAGCGTGTCTGGCAGCTAGGCCAACATCGAACTCGTTTGGCACCATTATTGGGCATACAGGTGCGCATTCGCCACAGGCAGTGCATTCTTCAGTGACATACCGTGGTTTCTTTAACACTTTCACCCTGAAGTTTCCAATGTATCCTTTGACCTCAGTGACTTCGCTGTTCGTTAGTAGTTCAATGTTCGAGTGTCTTCCAGCATCTGACATTTTCGGGGCGAGAATGCATATGGAACAGTCCATTGTTGGGAAGGTTTTGTCAATTTGGGCCATTCTTCCACCGATGCTGGGTTCCTTCTCCACGAGGTACACTTTGTAGCCTGTGTCAGCTAGGTCTAGTGCTGCCTGAATGCCTGCGACGCCTCCGCCAATAACCAAAGCTTTTCGAGTTACGGGGACAACAAGCTCTTCTTGAGGTTCGAGTAGCGCCGCTTTTGCAACCGCCATTCGAACCAAGTCTTTAGCCTTCTCCGTTGCCTTCTCTTTCTCATATAGGTGGACCCAACTGCAGTGTTCTCGTATGTTAGCCATTTCGAAGAGGTACTTGTTTAAGCCAGCCTCTTCACATGCCCGTCTAAAGGTGGGTTCGTGAAGGCGGGGGGAACACGACGCCACAACCACACGATTCAGTTTATGCTCTTTAATGTCCTTTTTAATTAATTCTTGGCCCGGGTCTGAGCAGGTGTATCGATTGTCCTTTGAAAGCACGATGTGGGGGAGGGTAGCCACAAATTTTGCCACTTCCTCGCAGTCAACCGAGCCCGCTATGTTTAGTCCACAGTGGCACACGTATACGCCTATTCTAATTTTTCCACCAGACTTGGGGTTTGGTTGTGGCGTTTTCATTTAAGAACTCACCTTTGAAGCGGCTTCCCAAAAGCTTTTTTCCATTCCCAGATCACTTTGCTCCCAACCCACTTATGATCACTTTGAGACAATCAATCCAATATTTGAGGGAGAAGTTTGAGAAGGAACATGTTGCATGGGGCTGATAAAATCTACCTAAACTTATAGTCTTAAGGTCTGGGGAAACATGTTTGAGCGATGACAGGGTCACCCACTCCATGTAGTAGGGGATTCCTACAAACAACGCGAGGTCATACTGTCCCTTCCCATCTAAACCCTTCCACTCAGGATCTTGAAGTCTGTTGGTGATGTCCATGACTGACATCCAAGTTGCTGGTTTAAAGCCCCTTTTAACGAACTCGCCAAATATGTGCGCCGTGGCTACCACAGGAATTCCCGCCGCCTTAGCCATTCGAATCATGTAGTCGATCACTTTTTCCTCGCCTAAGCCGTTGTTAATAGTCTCATGTCCAACAATAAGGATGGGACGCTTCGCCGTCTTCACCATAGTAACAACGACTTCAGGCTTTGCAAAAACGAGGGCTTTCTTTGGACCCGGGATCTCAGCTCTCTGCCAAGGTTCCGCGCTCATTTTTCACTCCTTCCTCTTCCTAATTAATCTTGGCAGGAGGGTGGGATCAGGAATAGTTCTCTCCTTCCACCCCTTCTCCTCTAAAATCTTCAAAATCTCATCCTTCATCGTGACTGGGATGTCGGCGACCGTGCGAACTAAAAGGTGAATATCGTCTGGCATTATGCCATAGAACCGCTTATGCAGGTCACAGTAATGTGTTAGCTTTATCGCTCGGCCTTTAGTTGTGTCATTTGGCTTCATACAAAGCTTTGTGATCATGACCATTGCCTCCTCCTTGGTTTCAGCTGTGTAGAACAGGTGTTCGGGCGCTGGACCTATATAGACCCTGTCTCCAGTGCGGGCGTCGTACACATACCAGTCCTCTTCATGGTCTTTCCTACCGAGAAGCATTCGTCTATACTTGGAACCGTGAGGCCCAACCAGAACCGGTATGCCCAGTCTCCAGAAGCCGCTGGCTATTGATTGAGCTTTTTGGGATAGGGCACCCCACGCCACCCCTGTGGCGCCAACTCTGTTCAGAATATAGTCGGCAATTTCCTCATAGTTTGCGCGCAGATTGCGTCTGGCAAAGATGCTTGCAATCTTGACAGCTGCTCCAGATATGTGGGGGTTAGAAACGCATGAACCAACATTTGAAAGTCCTCCGGCGTCAAAGTCTCCGGGGTACATTTCGTATGGGGTTTTTCCCTCCTCATTCTTGTACATAGCAATGGACATGGCGGAACAACCTGAGGAAACCACTATGTATCGGCGCTTCGCGAATTCGGAGCACATTTCCGCCACTTCTTTCCCGCCATGGGGATAGTTGGCGCATCCTACAAAACCCACTACGCCAGGTATTTCTCCTAAAACAATGGGGCTGCCAACTTTCCTTATTTCCAAATCTTGTATGGCGCCTCGTCCGGCTCGAATCTTGAATTTCTCTTCCTTCAGCCTCTTTTCCGAAGCCTTTATGATAAAGGTGTGTATGGGTATGCCGGCGCGGCAGGCGCTCTCACAACGCGCGCAACCCACACATTCTTCGTAAAGGTCTGCAAGCTTGTTCAAACTTCCTGTAGATGCTTCTATCATTGCTTCCGGAATGGGAAGGTCGTTGGGGCATGCCCTTCTGCAATCATTGCACTCTCCAATGGATGCACATTTCTTAGCTTTCTCAATTACTTCGGCAACATCTGGGATGACCTTGAACTTCTTTCTTTTAGGGGCGACCTCTACTACGGTTCTCACGGCAGCCTCTCCAGCTTTGGCTGGGTCAAGGATGAGCGCGCCTGGAACTCTTGCCTCTGCTAGGTCTGCCACAATCTTATCTATTGGATCGCGTGTTCTGTCTTGCAATCCTAAACAGATTTTGTTGCTTGTCACGATAACCGGGGCCTTAATCTTTTGCGCCTCATTTAAGGAGTCGACGCGCACGCATTGTTCGTCAATGACTATGACATCTGGAACTCCGCTTCTGATGAATCTAAGTTGCCAAGAGATAGGCCCAACTATCTTGGCTTCAGGGCTACGCCTAACCAAGTCCTGGGCGGTGCAACACAAGCCGCAGACCTCAACCTTCCCGTATAAGCCGTTTGCTTTAAGGTAGTCAACGATTTCAATGGCTGGCGGGACATTATGACCAATACACGCAATAACTGGTTTCTCTAGGTCGATTACCCCAAATCCTATTTCTACGAGCGGGGCTTCGGGGTCTGCCTTAGGGAAGCCGTAAGTTGCAATCTGAGCCATATCTGCAACTTCCATTCCAACATGATCTATCATTCCCGCGTGAAGCACCTTAGACTCGAAGTCAATGTTGTTGCCTTCTTGCCCAGTGTGGGTTGATGACAATAGATGAGTGATCTGATTCTCAACATAGTCCAGAATATCCTCTAGGTCTCCGAGGGTTTTTGGACGGATTCCGCAGACTAAGCGGGTGATAGGTGCCTCCACCTCAACGGTCACTCCTCCAACGTCTATGAGAAATCTTCGCCCATACTTGTCAATCAGGTGCTCAACCAGATGTCTAGCGTGAGCAACATGGGCTGCGGCTCCTATGCAGCAGCTTAGCAGGAAGAGACGGGACTGCTGCGCTGCCATGTCTATTCCGCAGGCTCCACGTTTTCCACCAGTTAGGTCGCACTTGCCGAGGGTGCAGAGGCAACATACGTCGCAGAAGGGCATGTATAGGGGCTGGTAGCGCTTTAAGAGTTTTAAGTCCCACTCTCTAAGATCTGTTAGGGATGGAAACGGAGTTGGACCGATAGGTTCAGCCCACGTTTCCTCAAAGATTCTGCCGATGGAAAGTTCTAGATCCTTCATAACTCCGATGGCCGTTTTTAATTCCTTTATCTTAATATGTGCAGCTTTTTTAGACATTCAGCGCACGGCCGAACATGTTGAATCTTGTGAATAATAGGGGCGCATTATTTAACTTTTCTGAACTAAGCTTTACAAAGTGTAGAAAAGAGTAGTTTAACTTTACTTATCCGCTGTTGAAGATGAAAAGTCTTGACAAAAGTAAAACAAAGCTTTATCATGGTTGTTTCTGGAAGAAAGTTGCCCGGCTCTGTTCTCACTAAAGTATAAATTGACGCGGATAGAGCCTATATAATTGAGCACGGAATGAGGAGGATGCTGTATTGCCTAAAATTTGTCCCATGTGTCGCAGTCGTAGGGTTCATTTGTGGTTGGGTCGTGGTGGAGGACAGATGTATAAGTGTCCTGACTGCGGTTATTACGGCGCTGCAGTGGTGGAATTCGATGAAGACACGTTGAGGAAATTGGAAAGGGCTGAGCGGATGAGAAGAAAGCTTGGGCTGCGACGGAAAGGGGAGCCTCCAAGATAAAAGTTTATAATTCTTTAAACTTTCTCTTTATCTCTTCAATCTTGCATGTGGGTGGCTTCAACTCCCCTTCTGGACAGTAGCCAAGTTCTACACAGGAGGGCCCAGCGTTTTCGAATATTGCTGGGGCCACCTGTTTCACCTGTTTCAGCATTTCCATAGCCATTTCTCTCATCTCCCATTGAGATCTTTCGCAGCACCGTAGGTTGAAGAAGTGGCGAAGTTCCCGAGCGTTCATGGTTATCATAATGTTTGTTTTTGCTGCGTTTGGTAGAATAAACCTAGCGTCCTCCTTCGGAACCCCATACTTCAACAATTTTTGATAGGTAGCTGAGATGCCCATCAGAGCGTCATTGTAAATTTTCTTTGCCTTTTTGTTTTCAGAAATGCTCTTTGGAGTGACGTAGTGTTCTAGGGTATCGTATGTAACGTATCGTTGGCTCTGCTGTGTGTAGGAGGCGAGTCTGTGCCTCACAAGCTGGTGGGTTAATGCCCGCGAGACACCCTCAACGCTAAACGTGAAAGAAGCATGCTCAATCACAGAGTAATGGCCGTAGCTCATGACCCTGTGAAGGGTTTTCCTCGCCTTTTCCACGTCAAGTTTTTCTAGCAGTTTAGAGGTTCCTTCACTCTTGTAGGAGGTCATTGCTGCTGCAGCGCAGAGTTTTTCGGGATTCGGAGTGTAGTCGACAAGCTTTATCTTCATTCTGTAACCTTCCTTCAAGCCTTTCTTATGTTTGCGAAGGAATAAAGTGTGCTTAATCGTGATAATCTTTTCTGTCTCAGCGTCATACATATTTTAACGGGAGCTGGTGGATATGGCGAGGTTGAAGAAGCCAATTGACTATGTGAACGTCCTTCGCTTGAGCTCGGACCCAGAGGCACGCAGGCTGGGAGAGACTTTGCATAGACAATGTCTTCAATGGACAAAAAGCTTGTGTCTTGAGGACCTGCTCCAGTTCATGCAAAGCATTCAAGAAAATAAAGAGAGAGTTGGTGTTGCCCAGCTGTTCGGTAAGTTTCGTGCCTACTCCCTTGAAGAGTTCGTGTATCGCTTGATCCAAGCCAAAGTTTCCATTCCTAAGCCATTGGACGTTTATTGGGGCGAAAAGTGTTTGATCTGGAGGAAAGATGGTCAACAGCATGGCATGGAGCTGGACATCATTGTAGGCAGGAAGCTTAACGAGTTTATTGAACCGACTCTGGCTGTTGATGCCAAGGTGGAACTGGACGCTTCGAGACTCAAGACAGCGTTGGCTTCTTTTCTCCTTCTTAAAAAACGCTACTCCTACGTGAAATGTTTTTTAGTCTACATGATTGGAGAAGTCCGTCCTCTGCTGTTGAAGCTGATGGAGCCTTGGATTGATGGGATATATCAATTCAGCCTGGATAAGGATGAGACTACGGCCTTTGTTAAATCGGTTCAAGACGCTGTAAAGCAATCTTAGATGTGAGCGTACATGCGTTCGCTGCTGTATTGACCGCTCGCCATCTCTTTCCCAATCTCACGCAACAAGAGGACCCGTTGATAGGTTGCGGGGTGCGTGGTGAACCAAGTGTTGATGGTGGTCCACTTAGATTTGGCTTCCCTCTCCATGGCAAGTTCAAGTTCCCTTTCGTCCAGAACACCGTCTTTATCCAAGTCGTACTCTTCCTTTCGGTCCAGTATGCCCCGACATTCCTGTTTTGCCAAGGCTGGGTCGCCTATGTATAGGGTTCTGGCACCATGCGGCGGTCTCGGCGATAGTGACAATCCATAGGTGATTTTGGTTAAAGCGCTCTCCAGTTGTCGGGGTTCTCCTGTCACGTAAGCTGAGTAGGCGTCAGCATAGTGCTCTCGCAGGCGGCTTAGCCTCATGACACACAAAAGTGTAACTATGTAAGCTATGTAGGAAATTGCGGCAGCCGCGGCTAGCAGAGCCTTGAAAGCTATTCTGGCACCTTCCTTCTCTTTTTTTCCGCCGTCGGTGTACACGGCTACTCTGAATGTTAGCTGCGCGATCAAGTAAGCTATGAGCGGGAGTGCAGAAAGCACGGTCATAACCACGAAATCCCTATGCTTTATGTGCCCTAACTCGTGCCCGATTACCCCCCGAATTTCTTCTTGGTCTAGCTGCTTAAGTAATCCTTCATGAACTGCAAGTGTTGCTCCTCTAGCAGTTCTCCCGAAAACAAAGGCATTCGGCGTTTGGTCAGGAACGATAGCCAATTTGGGTGATGGTATGGCGCTCCTTTCTGCGAGGTCTTTAACGGTTGTCTCCAGCCATGGGTGCTCACCGGGCTTGAGATAACGTAGCCCTGTTGACCACCTAACCATGGCGGGACCTATTAAATATTGGAGCATTATGTAAATGACGACTGCAAACAACGTGAAAGGAATAGAGATTATGAGAGGAAGACGAAATATAATCAGCAAGCTCAGCAAGAAGGCAGAAAATATTATCGTTACTAGAAGGATAGCGATGGTCATGGAAAGCTTAAGTTGAACCAGCCTAGCCATAAAGCCCTTGTCTCCTCAAATCTGGTAAAACTAAGACGGATTTAAGCTTTGTTTGTCAAAACAACATGGGTTCTTCAACATGAGTCGCCCTCCTTCTCTTTAGGATTAGGGCTAGAGCCATTCCCGCTATGAAACCTCCGATGTGCGCCCAGTAAGCAACCCCGCCAGACTGCTCTAAAAAGCCCAACAACAATTGGTAGATGAACCAGAAGCCGAGGAAGAAGATGGATGGTATGCGTGCGACATAGGCCCAGCCGTACATCACTAGCGCGAGAATACGCGCCCTCGGGTACAGTAGAAGGTAGGCGCCGAGCACCCCAGAGATGGCGCCTGAGGCTCCAACAGCCGGGATGAGCATTTCCTTAGTTGTGGTTATGGACATTATGTGCATTGCACTGGCGGCTATTCCACAGATGAAATAGAAGGCGAAGTATCGCCCGTGTCCAAAATTGTCCTCAATGTTGTCGCCGAATATGTGAAGGTAAAGCATGTTTCCCGCTAGGTGGATGATGCCGCCGTGCATGAACATGGAGGTGAAAAGTGTGTAGAGTCGCTCTCCCTTTACTACGTGGGCGGGAATCATTCCGTAGTCGAAGATGGCGCGCACGAAGGGCTGATCGCCTGAAAGCCAGAAAAAGAAGAAGATGACCACGTTTATTATTATGAAGACCCTTGTGATGTGGGGAGTGGACAACGAACGATTTTCGTCTCGAATCGGAATCAACTCGTCCACCGAAACTTGCCTTATAGATTGATGTTGGAGATATTTAATATTGTCATAGATTTTCCGATTGCTACAACGATATAGACTACGGCTGTCCTTTCTGGTCCTGTATGAGAAGAGAAATCAATAACGCTCTGACGAGAAAAAATAAAAGGTGATAGATTTTTTTCCAATCTTTTTTAGACACTTGAGGCTACTTGGATTTCTTGCTTCCCCACGGCATCTGGACGACCAGAAACCGCTATAACTCCTTTTAAAGTCCAAACGTTATTTGCAAGCCTGCCTCGATAAGTTGGGGCTACTCCTTGTGGAATCTGTACCTTGATTGGAAATTCTTGTTTGTATCCTACAGTTACCTTCATTGGTCCAGAAACCGGCGACTTTGTTTTATACATCTCATTCGTCACCATCTGGGTCTCTTCCTTTTTAACTCGTCCCATTTCATCTTCTTTTCGAATGACCCTTTGCACAGTTTCAATAGCCTCAAGCTCAATTCTGATCTCTTTTGCGTCAAATGCCTCTGCTGAATTTACGAGTATTGTGCCAGTTATGGTTTCCCCGGATGCGAATCCTAACTTGTCAAGGTTTACTGCGATACTCACGTTGGGAGCTTTGGCAACTCCAATAATTTTCTTCAAAAAGCTCATTTCACCCACCGTTGAAAAATTGTGTGTCAACTACTCTTAAGCCTTTCGAACACCACTGGAAAACGAATTTTATTCAATCATTAAAGCAGCATACCACGCACCCTTTCGACGTAACTGCACAAAGTAAAAGCACAGATAATTTCCAAACCGTCTAGTTAAGGTCGATGGCATCTAGAGTTGTCAATTTTAATACTGTTCAGCTTACTTTTGTTTTCATTGCGCCTTTAATTTGTTCCCACTAATCATTATTTGATGAACTATTCTCTGATCTGCTCTCGGTTCCTCAGGCTTAGCAATTGCTATTACCTCGAAATAATTCTCCAACGGGCCTCCGACAATTTTCTTTCCTAAGGTCTCTTGAATTTGGAAAACGCCCGCGCTGTTGTTCATGTCTATTAAAATTTTTACAGGTCTTTCTGTCCCATTTGTGATCTCTACGTTTTCGATGCTTAAGGCTGAGACCGTATGAATGTTAACATTTCCCTTGTCGAACGCTAATCGGCCACGGCCCTTTGTCATGTCTGTTCCGTCCGCTATTCCAACGAGGGCAGCCTCCTCTGTTAAATCTTTGACCTCGAATTCATGAGCATAAATGCAATGAAGTATGTGTCCCCTGATCTCGTACATAATCTCTTGATTCTCGTAAATCTTTGGCAAAAGCCTATTCAAAAGGGGAATGGCAAGGTAAACGCTAGCCAAGTTATGATTTTCCCTATGAACTTGATTTCCGATATCATGAAGCAAAGCCCCAGCAAGCACAATCAAGTACACATCGTCCTCTTCGCCAGCTTTCTCCTTGACGACACTGGTCAAGATTCCGTGCTCAAAAAGAATCTTGAGCATCTTTAAAGCGTTAGCAGCTACAATTTTAACATGAACATCGCCATGATCATTGTATCCAAGTTTAGATACCGCGATATAATTTGCCAGATCCCAATCGGCGTTCGCCTCTGGGTCATCTCTCAATAGTTCCCACATTTTCTTTGCCTTCGGTCTGTTCGCAAGTAGCTCCGTGATAGTTGCCTCTGCATTCCTCTCCATATCGAGGTAGGCTTCGGGTAGTTCCAACTCAAACCCTTTACCTGTAGCTATCTTAACCATCATTTCACCTCCCTGCAATTCCTTATAAGAAAACTTATGTTGAACTTGCGTTTATAATTTCGTTCAAGGCGTTTGTCATGTCAGTTATTCAGGAGATTCGTTGTTCTAATTGTGGCGCGCCAATAGCATTTAATCCAGGCGAAATTATTGCCACTTGTCGTTACTGCGGCTTCACCCAAGTTATTGAGACTGGTAAGGCTTTCACTCTTGAGCATTCCATGATCCTTAACGAGTACGACCCTACTCAGGCAGAGGGGCTTGTGCGCAATTGGATGAGGTCCGGCTTCATGAAACCCGGTGACCTCGCTCGATCTTCGAAGATTGTGGAGAAAAGCTTGATGTATCTTCCTTTCTGGGTTGTTCCAGTCAGCGCCACCAGCACGTACAAGGGAATTTTCGAAAGGATAGCTCCTCCAGTTGTGAAGGAGGGAAAAATTGAGAGGAAGTATGATTGGCTGGTTTTGGCGAGGAAAGCGACTGAGTTTCCGACTAGGGAATATGATGTTCCGCTGGAGGGAAAGGTTGCCTACGACTTTCGGAGGGTTGAAGGGTTCGCCAAGGTGTTGAACAGTGAGATTGATGAGTTGGAGGCTGTGGAGCTGGCTAAGCAGCAGGTGGAGAGCCATCACCAGTTTCTGGCGAAGCAGGACGTCGACAGAATAATAGAAATGAAAAACGAGCTTTCAGTCGGTGATTCTGTTTACTTGCACGCACCTATATGGTTTATCGCTTATGAATATAAGGGTGAACGATACAACGTAATTTTAGATGGCGCCACCGGAACGGTCATTAAAGGAGACATTCCCGCAACAAGATTCGGTCTCTTTTGAAGAAAAGCAACTAAAACGATAAAACTGCCACACCTACCTTAAGAATCTTAATTCTAAATTCACAATTCTTATGCACGCGCATTTACCCTTTAATATTCGAGTGCTTAGAAAGAGAGCTGATCGCGTTGTCAGAAAAGAAAAAATTGGTCTGTCCCCTGTGCCAAGGCACAGAGTTTGAGAAACAAGAAGGAAAGATGGACAGTAAATGGGGCTTCACTGCTCATAAGATCACTTTGATGATCTGCAGGAACTGTCGTTTCATTTTGAGTTTCTCAAAGGGACGAACAGTCTTTGACTTCGATTAAACTCAGCGGAGAGTCCCCGTGTTCGGCTAGGCAGAGGAATGGGCAACCTACTAAATATCTAGAGATATAACAGAAATAAACCAATAAAAGTGGGATTTTGAACCCTCCTGTCCGGGGAGGGGGGGCTATAGGGGGGCCTAAAAATAATAAAAAGAGAGAACAAACACAACAAACATCTAACCCCTCGATGAAAACCCTAAAAGCCTTATAACCCACATCTTTGATACAACAAAAGATGAGGAGAACGATTTGAGCGAAGAAAAGGGGTTATATAAAAAAGCCAAAGAGGAAATGAGACTCTCCGAAAGAATTCTAGCAGAGATTCCAGGATTCAGAGGATACAAGGAGAAGGAAATACGAAGAGAAACCGACAAAATAATCCGAAACAACCTATACAGAAAGCTAACAGAAGCAAGAAAAAACCTCAAAGAAGTTTTTCAACAACTCTCAGACCAACACCTACACGAGGTTCTAACAGACATGGACCGCCTCCTCATGAGACTTGACAGGGTAGCGGAAAAAATCAACCACGCCTCCTACGGCTACGCAGGTTTCTTCAACATCGTGAAAGTCGAAGAGGAAAAACTCGACAAAATGATAGACTTCGACAGCAATCTCATCGGAAACGTGAAAAAAATCGTTGAAGAAACCAGCGCGTTCAAGGAAGAAGTTAGGAAACGCAAATTTGAAAAGGCGAGAGAACGCATTGAAAAGCTGCGAGACTCATTAGAGTCACTAGAAGAAACTTTTGATGAAAGGGAAGAAACAATATTGGGGGTAAAATAAAATGGCTCAAGTTATTGAATGGAAGAACCCAGGACCAGAAGACGTCGTTTGGAGATACCCAGTCGAAGACATCACCTGGGGCGCACAACTAATCGTCCACGAATATGAAGCCGCAGTCTTCTTCAGAGACGGAAAAGCCTACGACGTTTTTGGACCAGGAAGACACACCCTCACAACCCTAAACCTCCCACTACTAACAAACATCCTATCAAGAATCGCTGGATACAGAGAAACCCCATTCAAAGCAACCGTGATCTTCATTTCCACACGAGTGTTCTCCGGCAAGTACGGAGCAAGAGCCCAAACAACCGAGCTAGCGCCACTCCAATTTCACGGAACCTTCTGGTTCAAAGTCGAAGAACCTCAACTATTCGTGATGGAAGTTGTGGGAGGACAAAACGCATACACAACCAGCGACGTCAACACCTACCTAAGAGGCTTCCTCAACGAGAAAATGATTGACGAATTGTCGAGATACGACCTACTCACAGTTTTCACAAAACTAGACGAAACCTCCGTCGCGGCGAAAACCGCCATTCTAAACGCCTTCAAAAGGATAGGACTCGACCTCACAGACCTCCGCTTCGAAGGAATAGACACCACCCCAGAGTACCGTGACAGACTCTTCTGGCTCAGACAGACACGAGCCGCCGAAGAGGTACTGCGAATGGAAACCATGAAAGAAGCTGCGAAGGAGCTGGCGAAATCTCCGGGAGCAGGACTTGGAGCCGGAATGGTTCTCATACCACAAATAATGGCTCCAACAGGACCCACACCAGTGCCCGCCGCAGCACTGATCATCTGTCCCAACTGCAACGCCAGAGTGCCCGCCACCTCAAAATTCTGCCTAGAGTGCGGAACAAAGGTTGCAGCGCCCGCTGGAACAAAAGACTGCCCTAAATGCAGACACCCAGTTCTGACAACAGCCAAGTTCTGCCCAGAGTGCGGCAACAAGCTTCAATGAAACACTGAGGGGCCCTTTCATGCCAAGGAAACCGCTCGGACTTCTCTCCTTTGGCGTGTTCGTAATGATAGTTGCGGCTTGTCTAATCGCCTACGCCGCCAAGTACATCACAACAATCTGGGAAATTCTCTCTCTAGTCACCGGATTCTTTGGCCTTTGGGTCATAGTGCTCGCACGGATCAGGGCAGAGAGCCCGGAGAAGTACGAACGCGGAGCCTTCAGCACCTTTGTTTGGGGAGTACTGCTCACCGCAGTTGGAGGAGTTTGGTTCCTCACCATCCGAGGAGTGTTTTGGGCATACACACTTGCACTGCTGCTGATTATCGTCGGAATCTTAGCTCTGACGGCCTCTGCCCGTGGATGGCGAAAACAATCTTAAGAAGCACGCAGTCACGATTACAAATAGCAGATTCTGTAGGGCAAAACTCTCTTTCACTTCATGTCTTCGAAAGCATCATCAACTTCCTCAGCTGTTGGAAAGGCTGGAGCAGCGCCCAGTCTGGAGCAAGTTATGGCAGCCGCTGTTTGGCCGTATACGATCGCCTTTCTGAGACCCCATCCTTTCATAAGTCCATTGATGAGTCCGGCTGAAAAGCTGTCTCCAGCTCCGGTGGGATCCACAACTTTAAATCGAGCTTTCAAACTGGATGGCACAGGCATGCTGAACCGTTCTTCGCGGGTGTAGACTTCACAGCCCTCAGAACCCTTAGTTACTATGACCGTGGACAACCCGTGTTTAAGCAGGTCTGCTGGGTTTTCCATTTTTTCTTTGGATACTTCTTGAAGAGCGGTCCATCCTTCATGATTTAAAATGAAGATGTCAGCGTGCTCCAAAACGTGGCGGAGCTTTTCAACGCCGAATCGGAGGTAGGGAACGCCAGGTCGATAAACAACCGTTTTCCCCAGATCCTTCGCAAAGCTTGCGACTAGTGGGGCAACCTCTATGAAAACTTCGCCGACATACACGATTTTGCTCTCCCTTATAACGTTCCAGTCGACTTCGTTGGGCGATGTGAGGGATAGGGCTGCGTTGGGCGGGCCGAGCGTTAAGAGCCAACGCCTCCCCTCTCTATCAGTTAGGATCAGCGTTTGCAGGGACGACAACCTCGTAACAATAACGTTGGAAACATCCACTTTGTTTTCGCGGAGACTCTCCAGCAACAGCCTACCCGACAAGTCGCTTCCAATCTTTCCAACAAATGCAACGGAAACTCCCAATCGGGCTAGCGCCACTGCCACGTTGGCGCCCATCCCCCCAGGATAGCGCCCGGTTTCTGCGACGTACATGCTTTCCTCGGGGCTTGGCATCTTTTCTAGAGAAGCGTAGATGTCGAGGGCTGCGCTTCCGCAAACCGCCACTTCAGGCTTTGTTTTGGGTGCCTTTTTTACGATTTCTTGGAGGTGCTGCTCGTTTAAGATGCGATGGAAGGATTCCACTGATAGTCCGTATCTCTCACAGACTTCCACGATGCTGGAGGAATAGACTTGGAACAGCTCCTCAATGGTTTTCCTCGCTAGGTCGGGTGGAATCTCCCTTGGATGCCGGAGGAATAGTATGAACCACTTGCCAAGCTGAGTGGGCGTATACCACTTGACCCAGACGCCCCTCTTCTTTTCGGTTGTGGCCCGCTCCATGCCGTGTTCCAGCATACCCGCTGAAACCATCCTTTTCAGGTATTGGATAACGGACTTGTTGGAGTAGGGGGTTCCCCGCATCAGTTCTTGCTGGTAGGTACGGCCTTCCACCTTCACCCTCGTCAGAATGCTCATTCCAACCCTAGACTGAAGGATGCTCCAGATGAGCTTGCGTTTTTCAGCCTCCAGTGGGAACGGGAGAACGTATGGCCAGACCCTTTCCAACTTTAGCGGCTCCTCACCTTAACATACTATTGTTTGCACAAATAGGGATTATGTTAGGGCGTGTAGGCGGTGTAATACTTCAAGCCTTGCCTTTCGATTTTTCGTTTCACCTTTGGGTAGAGAATCAACTCCTCAACCTCTAGGTCCTCTGCCAACTCTGAGCTGATACTCTTTAATCGTTCAACGAGTTGGTGTGCGCTCTCTTGAGTGGAGAACGACATCATAACGGCGGGGTGACACCTAACGCCGGCCTGCAACAGGTTCTTAAGAGCCTCCAACTGAAGGGTGAAGCCCTCTGGTTTGGCGCTGGTCAGTGTGGCAAACTCGTTTTCGTTGCATCCCTTAAGTGAGACTCTAACGTGAAGAAAACGGTGTTTAGATAGGTCCTCAGCGTATTCGGGGTTGCTTCCGATTAGGATTCCGTTTGTTTCTAACATGAAGAGGAGCTGCCGCCCTTCAAGATGGTTAAGCAGTTGAAGTAGGTGCCGCCTGCCTATGGTTGGCTCTCCCCCGCTCACTCTCAGCTGCTTTAAGCCCCGCTTCTCTGCCATCCTTACCAAGGTTTCGGCGACTGCTTCTGGGCTGTAGAACCTTCCTATCTTGGCTGGCTGGAACATGACTGCGTCGGAGACCCAGCAATACTTGCAGACCAGTCCGCAGCCCACAGCGTCAGCGGTCACGATTCCGCCGTACCAGCGGTCAAACCTGAAGCGCCAATACTTCCTTTCCTGAACGTTTCCCCTGTCTCGCACAACAAGCTTTTCTATGGCTTTATGCCGAACCAACGGATCGTAAAACGACAAAGGTAGAGACGCCTCAATTTCTCTTTGTCAAGTTTCCACTCAACACTTATGAGTGTTCCCTTGTCTCTGTAATTGCTTTTCCATTTAATTAGGTTCTTATTTTCGAAGCCTGCCTTTTGGAGAATTTTAGATAAATATTTTTAACTGCTTATGACAAGATAATTTGGGAATGGAATTGGCTCACATATTCATTGCACATAGTAGTAAAGATGAGTGGCTAATTAACCCAATTGCTGATAATCTTCGACTTATAGGTGTTGAACCTTATCTTGCAGAGTTAGAAGACCCGACGTCCTACCCTTTACCACAAAAACTTGATAGAGCAATAGAGACCTCATCAGCAATGTTTGCCTTCTTAACTCCTAATGTAGAAAGCAACAAAGACACATGGGATATTGTTAATTGGGAAATCTCTTCGGCATATGCCAAGAAAAAGCCTATTTATGTTTTTGTAGAGAAAGGTGTGAATGTGCCCATAATGGTAAATTACACGGTAGTCTACGCTACGTATGACCCGTTTAATCAACAATCACTCGACAAAATGGTTGCAAGAGTGCGAGAGGTAGGCTCTGCTTTAAAACAGAGTGAAGATAGCGCCAAAGCGGCTTTCACAATAGTCGCTCTAATTTTGGGCTTAGGCTTGTTCTTCGTTGCGTTATCTGGAGATTAAGAGAATTGTGTCCTAATGCTATAGAAGGAAGATATTTATTAAATTCGAGAGTTGAGGAATCTTTTTCTCTCGTTCAAAAAGCCCTAACTGAACTCGGATTAAAAGATTTGAAAATCAAGAAGTTAGTTCCTTCATCCTACATTCTTGCAGAATATACGGCAGGATGGTTAGATAAAAGGCAGATCGAATTAGTCTTTAAAGACAAGCAGACTCAGACCGAAGTCTCGATTAAATGTTTTTACCCATCCTATGAAGGATACGAATCATTGGTAGGTAGAAAGGAATCTGCTCTTCTCAAAGCAGGAGAAAAGGAAGCAAAACACAAAACAGAACGCCTGTTTGAAGAATTAAAAAGTAGAATAGGAGTTGAAGTCCCTCAAGTTGAGGAAGGAAAGGCAGTTAGAGAAAAAGAAATAATCAAAGAGAAGGAAGTTATAGTTTAAAATTAGATGCCCCTATTGCCATCATCTTTATGATGAAACGCTTGATAAATGCCCTCACTGTGGTGCAAAGAGATAGAAGCCTTGGTTTAATGCTAAAGATGCGGAAAAGCTATAGCCCCTTAGAGTCTCGTTGAAACGCCAAGTGGTTTTCAGTCTCGCTGCATCTATTTCCTTTTTGGGGCATATAGCGAAAAGATATGTTGAAAACAAAATTTTTTCAAAAATCAAGATTGCGGTGGAAAAATAGGAGGAGTAGTCTATTGACCACCAAAGGAAAAGTTTTATTGACAGTCAAAAGGGTCCTCCTGCCCAGCCTATCTGATTTGTGACGCAATGGTTTTTTCTTTTGTGACACAATGGAGAGCTTCAGTCCTAAATAAAGGGGAATGTTCAAAACAAATTTTTCGTAAAAACGGCACTTGCACCAAAAAAGGAAATTGCTGGGGGCGTCTCACTCGCGTGAAGAATAGTGCCATATCCTTTTCTTTTGTGAAACGGTTTTTATTGAACTGCGTGAAGTATTGTACGTGGAACATGCAGGAAGGAAACTTCGGTCATGACGGAAAAGATCATTGGGCACGGCACCTGGTATGACAAAACTGCTGTCGAGATTGTGGAGAGGGAGCGTAAGCTTGGTAGAAGCCTCGACCTGATCAGGACGGAGAGCGGACTCGGAGCCTCAGGTTTTCCACACATCGGCAGTTTCGCAGACTGCGCCAGAGCTTACGCAGTGGCTCTAGCCCTCGAGGAAGAGGGATTTAAGGCGGAATATGTAGCGTTCGCCGACGACATGGACGGCTTAAGAAAAGTTCCAGCCGGGCTTCCGAGATCGTTAGGGAAATATCTAGGCTATCCGGTAACGTCTATTCCAGACCCTTACTCTTGTCACAGAAGCTATGGAGAGCACATGAGCACCCTCCTTTTAGAAGCCTTAGACGCATGCGGCATAGAATACACGTTCATGTCTGGAAGAGAATCATACGAAAAGGGACTTTTCAACAAGGAAATCGAGGCATTGCTCACAAACGCCAAGAGAATTGGAGAAATCGTTATTGAAGAGGTTGGACAGGCAAAGTTTGTAGAGGTTCTTCCCTACTTTCCCGTTTGCTCCAGCTGTGGTCGAATCTACACCACCAAGGCACATGAGCTTCTTCCGAAGGAGGGAAAAGTCCTCTACACCTGTAAGGGAATGGAGGTAAAGGGAAGGTGGCTGGAGGGCTGTGGAAACGAGGGCGAGGCAGACTACACGAAGGGAGAAGGGAAGCTCAGCTGGAAGGTTGAGTTCGCGGCTAGGTGGAAAGCCCTAGACATACGATTTGAGGCTTATGGAAAGGACATCGCGGACTCGGTGAGGGTGAACGACAGAATATGTCAAGAGGTTTTAGACTGGCTCCCACCCATGCATGCACAGTATGAAATGTTTCTCGATAAGAGTGGAAGGAAAATTTCTAAGTCAGCGGGAAACGTGTTCACCCCGCAGGTTTGGTTCCGATATGGTTCCCCACGGTCTCTCCTCTTGCTTACGCTAAAGCGTTTCGTGGGAACCCGAACCCTCTCCGTGACAGAAATACCCCAGTACGTAAACGAACTCGACGAGCTGGAGGATATCTACTTCGGGAGGAAAGCGGTCGCAGACGCGAAGGAACATGCCAAGCTAGCAGGTCTGTACAAGTATTGCTGGTTGCTTAAGCCTCCCTCTAAACCCGGCTTTCACGTGCCCTACAACCTGCTCACGTATCTGGCTAAGGTGGCACCGAAGGGCTCCGAAACTGAATACGTCATCAACAAGCTCCGAGACTACGGATACATGAGAGAAGAGACGCCGGAAGATTTGGAGAAAAGAATTGAATATGCGTTCAACTGGACCCGGGATTTCATGGAGATTAGGGAGAGAGCCGTGAAACTGAGCGAAAAAGAAAACACGGCGGTCAGGGAGCTTATTCAAACCCTTCAAGTTGAAGCAGAAGAAGACCAAATTCAGGGCGCCGTCTTCAACATCGCGAGGAAAAACTCCATCCCACCAAATCAGTTCTTCAAAACTCTTTACCTTATACTTTTAGGGGTGCCTGAAGGTCCGAGGCTTGGCCCCTACATTGTCGCAATGGGAAGAAAAAATGTAACCGACGCGCTGAAGAGAGCGCTAAAGAAATAGCCACCACTCTCCAGCCTGTTGCTCCCAAATACAACAAGAAATCCCTAGGGGGCTATAGAGGAGTCTAGAAAAGAGAGAATAACACAAATAACTATAGTTGTGTATGCGATACTGCCACGTAAGGTGGCTTACTAAACGTTTCTATTGGTATTAGTATTATCCTTGCATTGGGGTTTATGGGTTGTTGGATTTCGTTGGCTAGGGCTGGATAGAGATAGTCAAGAATGTGTTACTAGAGTTTGGGTAATGGGTTTAGGCTGATTATGGGTTCTTCTGCAAGGTACTCATATAGAGTTTTGAGGTCGATTGTGTTGCCTGTTAGTATTTGTAGTATTTCGAGGTCCATTTCTCTCCGAACGCCTCTTCCAGAGGCTGCTTGCGAAAACTGGTTTGGAAGAGGCTCCATTTCGATTTTGCTGAGTTTGTCAAACGCAACTAAAAGCTTGTCAACTTGATTTTTTGTTAATTTTGACAAATCCAAGACTGGTAACAAGTTAAGCGTTTCTTTCTTGAATTTCACCCAAGCACCCCGAGTGTCTTGTCTGTACGCAAGAAGGCCAAGGATTCCAAGAGTTGTGTTTAGCCACAGGGTCTGTATTTTTCCATGTTCATCGGCATTTACATGCGCGCCATCAAAAGTTTCGACGGTAGTGAGCTGCGTAGGCCACCACATATTTGACAAGGCTTCTGAAGTTAAATAAGAAGCAACAATCCGGTGGGTGATGAGCCACAGTCTTTCGGCAATCATAAACTTGCCGCTTTTGTTCCACAATGCGATAGCACCTTTAGTGTCTTTCGGGTGAAGCCAAATGTTTGGTTGTTGTAAAATGGTTTTGATTTCTTCTGATTTGTGGTCCCATAATGCTGCATAGGGTGTTCTAGAATCTGATTTGCTAAATGTTCCGTGAATTTGTCTGACATCTGGACCCATTAAAGATAGCACGTTACTCAATGGAGTGCAGTTAATGGAACCGACGACTCCCTTTCCCGGAACATAAATCTGTCCTGAGTTAATAAAAACGTATGCGACTCGATTTAGGTCAGACTGAGCAAATGGAGCAAGTTGTCCCCACGTGTCAAGTGAATCAGCAAGGGCTTCAGAAGTCACCGTATAGGCTTCACCTATTTTTCTTCCGCCCAATGCCAAGTTGAAATGAGAGGAGTTCAAGTTTTCGAGCATGTTGTATATGTCATTCTTTGAGACCGCCTTTAGTCTCCTCAATTGATCCGCAACTATTATGGATTCCATTTCATTAATGGGCTTTCTCCATAAGTTTGCAATAACACTTCTTCCATGAGTTTCATCTTTGCTCAATTTTCTAGCCACTAATAGCACTTCACTAAGGTCCGTGTTTTCACTGAAGTTCCATTCATCGGGGGCTTGGTGGCTCGTTATTAAATGTTCTATTTCGTAGTTGTTTCCTAGAAGCTCCCTTATTTTTCTCCACGCGACACCTGATATTAGACTCCTCGGGCATACGAGCGCTATTCTACCACCTTGTTTGAGGTACTTATCACTGAGCACCACAAAAACCGCGCCTAACCCAGCTTGCCCTATGCCAGAAAAACCCTTCTCTTTCAAAATTCTCTGGAGCTCCTTCTGAAGATTCGTTCTCTCTTCTTTTGGAAGCGCCCCGAATAAGAGATTGCCACCGACGCTTCTCGTGAATGGCGGGTTCATGATTATAACATCAAAATCCGGTAATTCTACACCAACTTTTTCTGTGGATTCTACACTTCTTCTCTCTACACCTACACTTTGTCCAGTCAAAGTGCTCGACACAATGATTTTACGATCAACAAGAAAATCCACACTGCCTAGCCTTCGCAGTTCACCTTTACCAGTGAAAGGCATTACGTACATATTCGACTTTTGGAAAATTGAGGCTGGATTGTGGAGGGACAATCCAACAATTGCGAGATGCGTCGCATAAAGTAACACATCAAAGCCCCATAAAACGTTCTCAAGAAGAACCTTGTGCAGAGTGTTTGGATCTGGAGCCATTCCCTTAAACGTTGAAGCCATAATATGTCCGTCTAGAATAGTTCTATAAGACGCAGAAAGAAGTGTTCCAGAACCACAGGCTAGATCGCCCACTCTAAACTTTGACACGCTTTCCACATTAGACCAGTCTACATCCCACGCTGGGTTATCGGTCTCCAGAGATAAATGTGCAAGTAACCAAGCAGCTGGCACACTTGTGTAATAGGTTGCATAATACTTTGCTACGTCAGCTAAAAGGAGTCTATGATAAATTCTTCCCATAAGATCATGACGAAGCAAAGCCCTAGATGAGGCTATTTTCTGTGCTTCAGAAATAAGAATCCCTAAAGCATCTTCAACAAGCGGACTGGAGGGAAGAGACACCAAAATAGCCTTGCCAAGCTCAAAAATTGGCGCGTAGTTCTTCTCCAAAATGGCAGTCCAAGACTTTATTAAACCCTGTTGTACCGGAGGATTAGCAACAATTTTGCTCAAGGTATCTACATCTGGGTCAGAGGAGGCCAAAACTTCTTGAAAAACCATAGCATCAACTAAGGCCAATCCAGCCATCTTAATTATCCTTGCCGACTCATTCGCTCTCTTCTGCACTTCCCTCAACCTCCTGGAGGCCCATAGCATTCTTCACTCTTGTAACAAGCACATCAACATTGGGAAGCTGTACAACCTTTTCAGCAACCATATTCAAGGCGCTAGCTAAACTTATAACAGCTTTCCCAAGTATGTCCTCACTAACTATAGCGGTATAGCTGTTCCTTACCAAAGTGGCAAGATCATCAATGTCTACCGGCATCCAACCTGATTCTCTCGAACCCTCAGCAGAAATCCACACCACGTTCGACTCCACTTTACTACCAAGTAAAGATTTTTCAACATCATTCATAGTTGGATAAAGAGCTCTGAAAGGAAGTTGCGGATACTCTACCGAAATGCAAATTTCACAAAGACCTTCATCTATCCTTTCCCTACATTTTGCCTCCAACTCTTCCTTTACGCCTAGCTTCCTATATTTACCCTCTAAAATCACTTTAACTCCGTTCACAACCATGAAAACATCAGGTTTTCTCAAGCCTAAACCATGAATCCGTGCCTCTCCAAGAGACCTAAGACCACGCCTAAGAAGCAACTGAGCTATAACCACGTTTAACGTTTCCTCGCTCACAACACTCAACTTAACTCCCTTTACAAATTATTCATATTCCTTATTAAGTTTGAAAGCAACTCTTCCTGCAACAAATCCCTAACAGTCATTTCCGTAGCTTTAAAAACGCTCAATCCCACAACCACCACTACAGTTCACCCACATTATAATATATCTTACCTTCCAACCACCATTACATAAGATCATCTAGAGGGGGGGCTATATAGGGGGTCTAATAAAATAAAGAGAGAACAACACAAAACAACATAACAATCCTAAAACCCTTTCTAAACCAATCAAGGAGTAAGCCTAAACCGATCCCTCGGAAACAACACAACCTCCCGTATATTCCGCTTCCCCGTAAGCATCATCATCACCCTTTCAAGGCCAGCAGCCCAACCCGCATGAGGCGGCATACCATAATCAAACACCTGCAGATGATGCCTAAACGATTCGGGACGCAGCCCCTGCTCCCTCAACCTCCTGACCAAAAGTTCTTTTGAGTGGACACGGGTTCCCCCAGAAGCAAGCTCTATCCACCTCCACATCAAGTCAAAAGCCTCACACAACTCAGGGTTGTCGTCTCGCGGCTTTATGTAGAAAGGCTTCGATTTCGTGGGCCAGTCAGTTATATAGTAGAAGTAGGGGTGGAGCTCACCCAGTGTCCTGAACGCAGTGGTGGGAACATCCTCTCCCCAAGAAACCTCTATTCCCTTCTCCCCAAGCTCTCCGATAATTTCGTCGTAGGTAAAGCGCTTAAACGGAGTCTTCGGCACCTCAATCCTGTGTTTCAGAATTTTCAGCTCCTTTTGACAGCGCTCCTTCACGACCTTACAGACATGATGCACCATTTCTTCAAGCACCGTCATCACGTCATCCGCACTTACGAATCCCTGTTCAATGTCGATAGAAACAAACTCGCTTAAATGGCGCCTCGTATGTGACTCCTCAGCCCTGAAAAAGGAGCCTATCTCAAAAACCCGATCAAAAGCCAAAACCAACTGCTCCTTATACAACTGGGGGCTTTGCGCTAGAAAGGCCTCGCGCCCAAAGTAATCAACGGGAAAGAGGGCGGCGCCTCCCTCAGTGGCGGAGGCGATGATTCTCGGCGTGTGCACTTCTGTGAAACCCTGCTCGGACAAGAATTCACGTATGGTTGCTAGCGCAACGTGTTGAATCCTAAAGATAGCATTATTCTCGTCTCGGCAAAGGTCGAGAACACGCGCGTCCAGTCGCACGTCGATTTGCGTTGGAGTCCGACCTGTCACGTCCAATGGCAGCGGGTATTTGGCTATTCCAAGTATTCGAATCTCGCTGGGAACGATTTCCACTCCTCTTGGAGTTTGCTCCGTTTTTTTAACAGTCCCCTTCACGCCGATGCTGTATTGTCGCTGTAAGGAGTCAGCCTTTTTGACCACATTCTCGTCGACTTCCTTGCGTGGAATGGTTATCTGAACGGTTCCCTCTCTATCCTGCAGGATCACAAACCGCAGGCCGCCTAGGTCACGGATGTCCAGAACCCAGCCTAGAACGATGACTTCTTTTCCGTCTAACTCCGGCTTCACGTCGGTTGAGTAGTGGGTTCTGCGCCAGTCTCCTAGCTGATCGCTTCCCATACAAGAACCCCTGTCATCTCGCAAATTCCACTCTAAGGGTTATTTCACGGACCTTTTTAGCGATTTCCTTCAGCGCCTCCACGTTCATGAAGAGCGGTCTCTTCCTCCGTCTCCACCTCTTTAGAATCACCCGGGTTTCAGTGGTTCCGTCGGGCAGCCAAATTGTGTTTATCGTGATGACGCTTAATGGCGCAAACAGGTCTTCCAAAAATTTTCTGACATCAACCCCGTGTTCCAACACGCGAACTGTCTTCCCCATTTTTCCCCCCAACTCCTTAATGATCTTTCCACCGTAACTCAGTAACCGAGCTACGTCGCCCCGCCCCACAATCACTGCTAAAACATCGTCTGCTTCGACAGCCCCGTAGAAACGGATGTCTTCAAGGGGAGGATACGTGCTTTCAAGCGACAAAAGAAGACGGCCGACTTTTAGGTCTACATCTGTCACCTTTCCTGACTTAAGTTTTGATTGACACTTGGGACATAGTATTCCGCTTTTTAAGCAGAAATCACAGATATTTTCCATTTTCGGCATTTATTTATCGTCATCCTTATCAATGTGAAGTGTATCATACAGAGAAAGCGTTGAGGTCATATAAACTTACCGAGCATACACGATTGGGTTCTTTACTTACTGTCTTTAGCCTTAATGTTGTGTATGTGTGATTTATTCAAGATTGTGTGTGCGTTATGTAGTTTGTGTTCTCTTTTTTTATTTAGACCCCCTATATAGCCCCCCTCTCTTTTGGCATGAGCAGTTTTTCTAGGTTAATGTTCGGAAAAATAGGTGAGTTTGTGTGGCTCTCTTTTGGCTGGAATTTTAGGCTGTGAGGAGTTTCTTTTTTGTTATTATTTTTTCTATGTCTTTTTTGGCGTCTAGTTTTTGGAATATTTCTAGTGCTTGGTTGAGGAGGTTGTTGGCTTTTTCTCTGTCGCCTTCTTGGTTTCTTTCTAGGTATACTCGAGCGTATTCGCAGAGGACCATTTTGGCGAAGAAGTAAACATTCCATCGTCTTGCGTCTAAAGCATCGAACTCTTGACGACTCTTTTCGAAATACTCAATGGATTCTTTCCATTCATTCTGGGCACGGAACAACATTCCTCTCAACGCATCCGCCCAAGCGATGAACCCTTTGTATTTTGTTTCGAGAGCAAACTTATGCAGGTTGTCGATTAGATTCTTGGCTTTCTCGATTTCTCCAAGCTCTATGTACGTCCAAATAAGAAATTGAGAGTCCCACATTTGGTCGTATTTGTCTCCAGCTTTTTCATAGACTTCATACATTTTTTCAAGGAATTCTCTTGCTTTGGCGTATTCTCCTTTGTCAAGATGGAGCCATCCGAGTTGCCAGTAACTCCCTGCTATTCCTCCAAAGGCGTGAATCCTTTGGGAGATGCTCAAAGCTTCCATGAGGTATTGTTCGCTCTTGTCCCATTCGCCCAATATTTGATAAGCTTGTCCAAGAACCCATAAAGAAATGGAAAGGGTGAACATGTCGCCTGTTTTCCTACCCAACGCGATTGATTCTTCCGCCAAGGGAATCGCCTTTTTCATATTTCCCATATGAACATGCATCCATGCCAGTCCACTGCCAAACCAAGATTGGTTGGAGATATCCCCTACCTTTTTTGCCAGTTCGAATCCTTTCTCACAACATTCTAAGCGTCTCTCATTTTCTTCTTCAGGTGGAAGCGTTATAGCGAGGTTACCATATGCGCGAAACGCGGTATCGACATAACCGTTATCAAGTGCTATTTTCAAAGCTTTCTCCAAGCATTCAATGGCTTTCTTCAGGTCATTCAAGTCACCACTGTAACCAAAAATTGTTCCCAAGCTGGTGTATGAACTTGCGATAACTTCATGAGCGTTCAGTTTTTTGGCAAGCTCAAGCCCTTTCTCAGCCCAAGAAAGAGCTTTAGCAATGTCTCCAGTACGATAATACATGTGACCCACATCCTCGTAGAGGCTCGCTAACTCAACGCTTTCAGGCTCGATTTCCAAAATCTTCAAAGCTGCGTCGTGATGCTCTTTAGCCTTTTCCACATCGCCCATTTTATCCCAAAGAACGCTCGCCATTTTCCGATGCAGTCTCGAAACCTTTTCTTTCTCATGCAGTTGCTTCCACAACAGCAACGCTTCAGTCCAATACTTTATGCAAGCATCATATTCTCCAACAAGCTTTTTGATGTCTCCAAGCATCTCAAGAATACGTCCTCTTTCGCGAAGTTCACCTTCCTTCTCTTCGAGAAGCCTAAGGGCAGACTGAAGGTAGGAAGCAGCCTCACTATTAGCATAGACCTTCGCAGCCTTCTCCCCAGCCTTCAAGAAATAGTCAAGCGCCTTTTCTTTATCTCCACTCTCAAGAAAGTGTAACGCTAATTCTCCAAAATGTTCATCAATCTTTTTAGCGTACGCCTTCTCTAAGGCGCATCCCACAACGCCATGAAGCCTCTTACGCCTCAAAGGGCTAACTTCCTCATGCACAACATCTCTTACTATGACATCAGCAAAGGAACAAACACCTTCTCCACGGATAACCCTCTCCTTAATCAACCCGGTTTTGAACATTTTATCCATTAGCTCAAGCAATTTATCCTCTTCAAAGCCAGTAACCCCACACAAAGCCTCAAAAGAGAAATCATTTCCAACAAAAGAAGCCAAAGTCAACACATTTTGGCATTCATCGTCTAACCGAGCTATTCTCTGCTTTATAACGCTCCTAACGGTCTCCGGAAACTCAATCCTAGAAACCTCCTTAATCTTCCATTTGTTCTCTTCACGATAAATGACTCCCTCTTCCTTCAGAGACTTTATCACCTCTTCAACAAAGAACGGGTTACCCCTCGTCTTCATATAGACCAGTTCACAAAATTCTTTTGGAACATCGTCTTGCTCCAATATCCGCCTAATCATCTCTGAAACATCATCAAAAGACATGCGTTTCAACTGGACAGATCTTAGCAAACGTTCCCTATTCAATTCCGTCAAGACTTGAGACAAAGGATGTTTTTCATCAATCTCACTGTCCCGGTAAGCACCGAAGAGAAGTAAAGACTCCTTATAGACACCTCGAGCCAAATAATGTAACAACAAAAGCGAAGACGGGTCAGTCCACTGCAAATCATCAAGAACAACCAGCAATGGAGCCTCCTTAGAAATGTTAACCACAAACTGCGAAACCGCCTCAAAAAGCCTATCACGCTCATGCTCAGGACTAATA